>Ga0209834_10000004_pt1 | contig 121168 bp, 108 predicted proteins | sample Mar14236cmmetaG_FD_184134 | JGI IMG/M metagenome (GOLD analysis project Ga0209834, IMG submission 184134) | Marine hydrothermal vent microbial communities from Guaymas Basin, Gulf of California to study Microbial Dark Matter (Phase II) - Marker... ... | reverse complement strand
TTCAAGACCTAAACCTCCGAGAGCGGGGAGCAGCAGGGCTGCGCCAAGGCTGATGATTATGCCGTTGACAAATCCACCAATGACTGCGCCACGGCGGCCGCCAAAGGCATTACCGATCACGCCAGCACCGCCGCCCACGAAGAAGTGGGGCACCAGGCCAGGAACGATCGCGGCCAGACCAATCGGGCCCATGATCAGCAACATGACCACGCCAGCCACAAAGCTGGACAGGAAGCCGATGATGACTGAATTGGCGCCGAAGGGGAATACCACGGGGATATCCAGGGCGGGTTTTGCGTCGGGTACTAACCTGTCAGCGATTCCGGAGAATGCAGGAACGATTTCAGCCAGGATTACACGAACGCCGTAGATCACAACTGCCACACCGGCAGAGAAGGTCAGAGCCTGGATGAGGAGATGGACAAACCAGTTGGTTTCTCCACCAAGAGCTGCCCGGGAAGCGCCCGGAAGGAAGAATGCTGGCACCAGGAAGATGATCAGCATGATCAAACCGGTGGACACCAGGGATTCTCGCAAGAAACCCAATCCCTTCGGGAAATCCATATCCTCAGCACTGGTTGTTGCGGGATCGCCGCCAGTGACTTTGGCAGCCCAACCAGACACAACGTAGCTCAGGGAGCTGAAGTGGCCGATAGTCCAGTCGTCATTTCCAGCAACTTTAGTGGCCAGGTGCTGGGTCCATTTTGGAAGGATAACCTGCAAGAAACCTAACACGATACCACCAACAAACCACAGAACTACTCCGTTCATTCCGATGACAGAGAAGGTAACAGCCAGAAGTGTGGCCATGTACAGACTGTGGTGGCCGGTGAGCCAGATATATTTAAAGGGTGTAAAGCGGGCAAAAAGGATATTGAAGACAAAGCCCAATACCATGATCAGAGCGGCAGCCTGTCCCACTTCACCTACTGCGATGGCCACAATGGCCTCGTTGTTGGGTATAACACCCTGAACGTTGAACGCTTCTTCGATCATTGGGCCAAGAACGTCGAGGGACCCAATAAGGGTGACAGCACCTGCAACCAGAATGAAGAAACCAATTGATGCTTTGATTCCACCAGCCAGGGCATCTGAGAAGTTTTTATCTTTCATTGCTAAGTATCCGACAAAGGCGGTTAGACCGACCAAAATTGCCGGGACACTAAGCAAATCAACAAGTACTTTAATTACTGCAGACATATCTTTCTCCTTAAAAAATGAATTAATTTAATTTCAATGCCGAGCGAACACCTTCAGTCAGCCCCTCGAGATCCATGAAGTTCGTTACAGCTACGATTGGTGCTGTAACATCTCCGATACGGTCAACAAGTTCGTTTGAAGTAACAATCAGGTCTGCATTTACTGCCAGCCCTCTTGCTGTGCTGATGTCAGCCAGCTCCACCACGGCATCGAGGTCGAGAACCTTAAAAACCTTATCCAGCTGCATCTTCAGGAGCATGCTCGTACCAATACCCATTCCACATACTGCAAGTATTTTTAGTCGTTTTGCCAATTATCTTTCCTCCTTGCAAAAGAAATAATAGAGGTTTAGGATGTCTTTTTCCGGGCACCACCTCCTTCACAATTTAGGATGCGAACTAGTCCCTATAAAGAATTTCAGTTATCTCACGCACTGTTTCCGCTTTTAACAATTTATCGAATTGGTCCTGATCTGTCAGGATCTCTGCTATTTCTTTTAGTGCCTCCACGTGTTCAGAATGATCCATTGCTCCCAACGCAAATAGAACCCTGACGGGATCATTAGCTTCATTTCCGAAATTTATGGGGGGATTTAACCGGGCAAATGCTAGACAGGTGGTTATCACACCATCTTCTGGACGGGAATGGGGAATTGCTACACCCGGGGCGATCACAATATATGGCCCCAGTTCTTTTGTGGTAGCAATCATGCCCTCTATATATTCTTCTTCAACCACACCAGTATCAACCATTAATCTGCCAACAGAGCGAACCGCGTCTTCCCAGTCATTAGCCTGGACATTCAGGGCAATTCGTTCAATTGGCAGCAATTCTTTGATGTTCAATCGATTTTCCTTTATAAACTTGTAAGAAAATGATCAACCAACTTGTTTGCTGATATTGCGAACTTTACAACACGGCTTTGATATATTAGTTACTCGCTAGTTTTCCGGAGGTCCAGATCATATAATGCCTGAATATTCTCCAGGGGAGTGTCTGCCTGAACATGATGGGTTCCGGCCATCACATAACCCCCGTCCTTTCCAAGTTCCCTAATGTGGGTTTTTGCCTCCCGCTGAACATCACTCACTGATCCGCGGGGAAGTGTCTCAATAATATCAATCCCACCATGAAAGCAAAGCCTGTTACCAAATTGATCTTTCAATTTCAAAGGATCCATCCCCTTGGCATCCAGCTGGATTGGATTAAGGACATCGACCCCAAGATCGATCAGATCCGGTATCAAGGGATGAATTGCTCCGTCGCAGTGATACATAACTTTCAAATCATGGGATTTGGCAACTTCAATGAGCCTGGCATGATGTGGCCTGATATTCTTCTTCCACATATCTTTGGAGATCAGGAGCGATTCTTGGGAAGCCAGATCGTCATAAAAATAGACCATGTCGATCCGTCCCCGGCCGGCAGCTAAAAATTGTTCGGTCAGTTCAACGTAAATATCTGTCAACCTTTCCATAATGTAATTGGGCAGTTTTGGATCGATTATCAAGTCAATAAAAAACTTCTCCATACCAGCCAACTGCCAGGCGACCTCAAAGACCGATCCGATCCGATAGCGGATATGATAGGTGTCGTTTTTATCCATTTGATCAAGCAGGTTTGAAACCAAAGAAAAATCCCACCAATCCGGTTCCGGCCAGGGGTGATCCTTCACATCGGTAAGAGTTGTTGCAGCCTCAAGAGGGTATTTAGAAAGTTCTTCATATGTGCCATAAGGATGGTTGGCCAGCTTAAATTGACGGCCCCAGATATCGCAGAGCAGGTTATCTGGAGTAATTTGCCTCCACATACGATTAGGAGTGGATCTTCCAGGCGAAGAGAACCAATCGATCAATCCTTTTGGATGCAATGCAGAGGGAGGCGGTGAGCAAAACTGGTCATATGAGATCACCCGGCAATCGATTTCTAACTTTTGGAGAAGTTGTTCCCAGGAAGGATCGAACATCGATGATGGTGTCAGTTTGGCTGGAGGGATATTATATAAATTCAGTAAACTCTCCCAGATTTCGGGGACGGCAAGGAAATCCACAGGAGTCCGGTCTGGAAGTTTATGATCAAGCGCGGTATTAACGCGATTTCTAGGGGAAACTACTATATCTTGGCACACAAGAATCTGTCTCCTAAATATATAATGGATATAACGGTGACAGTGTGGATTCGTTACCTGAAAATTATTGAAGTAGAGTCAATTTTGGGGCAGTGGTAAATCGGAATGAGAAATCGGTCTGCTCTATTTATAATTCAAAGACGGCACCAGGAGTAGGATAAAAAACATTCTTTATGCCTGACTGGATCAATTTTTCCATCAGCGGTTCAGCGCCGCGCGGTTCACCGTGCACTAAAAATACTTTCTTGAGAGTGTCCCTGGTTGCGTTGGCGTAGGCCAACAGCCCGTCCTGGCCGGCATGGGCAGAGAATCCGTTGATGGTGACTACTTCAGCGCGGCGGACATATTTCTTTCCAAAGATCTTGATGTCTTTTTCTTGATCGGCCAGACGCCGCCCCAGAGTATGAGGAGCCTGCCAGGAGACGATCAAAACAGTATTGCTGGCATCTTCGATGTGGTTTTTGAGATGGTGGAGGATCCGGCCAGTTTCTGCCATACCTGAGGCCGAGATGACCACATAGGGTGGTTTGGCAAAGTTAATGGACTTTGACTCTTCCACGGAAAGTGTATATTGCAAACGGTCAAATCCGAGGGCTGCGTGGTGTTTATCATCAGCGATGAATTGCCTCGTTTCCTCATCAAAACACTCCGGATGCTCCCTGAAAACCTGTGAGGCGCGAATAGCCAAAGGGCTGTCCACAAAGACTGCTATCTCTGGGATATCGCCATTTTCCATCATTTTGTGAAGTCCAAAAACCAATTCCTGTGTTCTGCCGACCGCAAAAGCGGGAATGATCACCCGCCCCTTCCGCTTAATGGTTCTTTGGAGCACTTCTTTTAATTCAAGGAAAGCAGCTTTTGATCCTCTCTTTTTTGTATCCCCATATGTGGATTCCATGATCAGGTAATTGGCTTTTCTCGGCAGCACAGGATCCTGGATGAGCTGTAATCCGGGTCTGCCAATATCTCCTGAAAACCATAACCTCTTTGAATTATTACCGTCCTCCACGTCAATGACAACTGAGGCGGATCCAAGGATATGCCCGGCATCTACCAGATGAGCCTTGATTCCGGGTACGGGTTCAAAAATCTCCTCATAATCCAGACAATGGAATAGTGGTGCAACCCGGGCGGCATCCTCTTTTGTGTAGAGCGGCTCTATGAGCGGTTTGCCTTGTTTCTCCAGCCGTTTATTAAGATATTCGGCATCTTTTTCGTGAATATAACCAGAATCCAGCAGCATGATATTGTCCAAATGGGCAGTTGCGTACGTGGTGTAGATCGGCCCCCTGTAGCCTTGTTTGACAAGATTGGGCAAATTTCCGCTGTGATCAATATGGGCATGAGATAAAATTACGGCATCCAGGTCGGCGGGAGAGAAGGGAAAATTCCTGTTGCGTTTATAACTCTCTTTCCGCTTACCCTGGTATAAACCGCAGTCCAGCAAGATTTTGTGCTGCCCAACTTCCAGTAGATGCATTGAACCAGTAACTGTCCTGGCTGCTCCATAAAAAGTGAGATTCACAGTTTTCTCCCGTCTAGCTGACCTTTAGTAATATAGACAGAATGTCGTCCCCAAATCTTTCCAATCGCCAGGGAACTTCTTTCAATACCAGGGCCAACTCCGAACGGTTTTTTGGGTTGGATGAGATCAAGCTGTACAGGATCTCGCGGGGAAGTACAACAGCAGAATTCACATTCATTTTTCGGGCTGTGATCTTGCGCCAATCACGGAGAGCCTTTTCTCGAGCCAGGTAGGAGTCATCCAGGCGTTCTTTTCTGGGAGGGAGTTCTGGTTTTGATGCCATCCCATTCTGGATAGCACCCACCAATCCTTTTGCGTGGCGCTGGATTGCTTTTCCTCCGGGAATATTTAAACTTAGCAGCTGATTTACCGAAGTGGGTGATTCTTCGGCCAGGAGGAGCAATGTTTTAGCGCTTAGCACCTTAAACACTGGCAGATCCCTTTTTTTAGCAACATCTTCCCTGTACTCACAAAGCCTGGCGAGCACCGCAGCCTTTTTGGGGGACAGTTTCCGGGCTCCATTTATGCGCCAGCAGGAAGCGATGTTTTGCTCCTTGGGTTGGCGCTGTACCTGGCAGGCCCGTTTAAAATCCTCCGAGGCGATCGAAGTGAAGCCTTGCTCTTCCAGCTCCGCAGCCAGGACCTGGCGGATTTTGATCAAATGATGGGTATCCATTTGGGCATACTGGAGCATATCATCGGACAGAGGCCGTTTCCCCCAGTCCGCCCGCTGATATTTCTTGTTTACCTTGATGCCAACGATCTCCTCCATCAGGGTATCCAACCCCAGTTTTTCCCTACCCAGGATCTGGGCAGCCAGCATGGTATCAAACAAGTTATTGAATTCAAACTTGAAATCATCGTACATGATCAAAATATCATATTCCGAAGCATGGAACACTTTTTCAATATCGGAATTCTTGAAGATCCGACCCAGGGGAGCCAGGTCAACCAGCGGTAGAGGATCAATGATGTAATCTGCCGAATCTGTTGAGATCTGGACCAGGCAAACCTGCTCCCGGTAAGCGAACAAACTGTTGGCTTCGGTATCGATTGCCAGGATCTTTTCATTTTGCAGGCGCTGCATCAGTTCTTCAAAAATCAGCTGCTCGTTTATGAATTCCGGTGCGGGTAAGTGATTTGTGCGAGATGACATAGAGACATATTATAGGATAAACGTTAAAAGTTGGAAGGCTGAACGTTCTACCATTCTAACTTTATCCTTGAATTTCATGAGATTTTTATTTGTGGGGATATAAACCTGGCTGCTATTGGATATTCTTCTCAAATACCAAAGCGTTATCTCCTCCTTTGTAGTATTTCTTCCATACTTCAATTTGCTGATATCCGTGTTTTTGGTAGAGCTGAATGGCTGGCTGATTGGATTGGCGAACGCTTAAACGAATTTTGGGCAGGTTCACTTCTTCCTCACAGATCCGGATCAGGGAAGATCCGATACCAGATTTCCTATAGTCGGGCAGGATTGCCAGAGTGGCGATCCAGGCAGTTTGCTGCGAGCGCCTTAGATCCATAGCGATAAAACCGACCAGGTTTTCCTGATCTGCTGCTTTATACCGGATGATCTGGGGGATGGTCAGGACCCCCATAATATCCAGCAGGGGCCAGGCATCCAGTTGGAAACAAACCTTTTCCAGCTGATACAGGTCTTTTAAGTCACGCCAGGTAGCGGTTTCGATGGTGATGCCGCTACCTGGAAGGATTTTATGAACACTCATGGTTCGATCCGGTTTTAATCCAGGTTAAAGTGTTTTTTCATAGAATCGGTAGGTTTTATAGACTTCCGCCCCCATGGCAATGATGGGGCGATTCATCTTGTCATTGTTGTCAAGGATCCAGCTCATTTCAGACATCTTCATGCCTTTTTTGATGGCTGCCTGGGCAGATTTATAGTAAAACAGGGCATCTATACCCAGAGTACGATATTCGGGGATCACACCCAGGACCAGGACCCGCACCCAGGAAACTTTCTTGAGTACCTTCCAGTTCCAAACTAGTTTTAACATGGTCCACCATTCCGGTGAATTGGGTTTAGGGTAGGCTTTGAGCAGGGGTTCGTTCAGGTCTGGCAGCGTAATGCTGAAGCCTACAGTTTTCCCGTCTTTTTCAGCGATATAGGTTAAATCTGGATCAAGAATATCATGAAGCTCATCAGCCAGCTGGTCAAATTCACCATCAGTCATGGGCACAAATCCCCAGTTTTGGGACCAGGCTTCGTTATAGAGCAGCTTAACCTTGGCGACTTCCTCGTCATATATTTTCATATTTATACGACGAAGAGTGATTTTCTTGCGCTCCAGGATCTTGGTGGTGATTTTTTCCAGGCGCTCTCCAATGTTGTCCATGAAATCTTTCACTGGCAGTTGGTAGGCCCACAAATCCCGGGCATATTTAAATCCTGCCTTTTCAACAAAATCGACATAATAACGGGGATTATAGGTCATCAATATACGGGGGCTGTCATCAAATCCGTCTACCAGTAATCCGCATTCATCATTGGTGTTCCACTGGGCCGGGCCGCGCAGTGCGGTATGACCCTTCTCTCGGGCCCAATTTTCAGCCGTCTTTAATAATGCTTCAGCGGCTTCGTAATCTTCCAGAACCTCAAAAAAACCAAAAAACCCGACATTCTCATTTTGAAATTCATTGTGCCGTCCATTGGTAAAGGCTGCAATGGTTCCGACTATTTCATCCCCTCTTAATGCCATATAAAGTTGGGCCTCGCTGTGTTCAAAGAAGGGATTTTTCTTCGGATCTGTGAAGTGTAGACGTTCTGAAAAAATAGGAGGAACCCAGTAAGGATCGTCTTTATAAACTTTCCAGGGGAAACTTAAGAAGGCTTTCCTATCCTCAATATTTTCAACAGGTTTGACAACAAGGGGATTCATGGGTTTTTCCTTTTACGTGGAAATTGAATATTATCTATCATTCGGTATGATCATTTTTATTATACTAGATACCCCCCCTATGGTATGATTTTAGGGTGATTACACAACCCCTTTTCCTGGGGACCTTTTCCCTTTACTCGATCATCCTGTCCGGTACAGCCGCCCTGGGTTTATTCTTGTCCTGGTGGATGGCAGAGGATAAACGGACTTTTATCCTTGATGCTGGATTGGGAATCATTTTAACCAGCCTGCTGGGCGCCAGGGTAGGTTTTGTGCTCCGCAACCTGGCATATTTCCTGGAGCAGCCTGGTCAGATGCCTCAATTCTGGCTGGGCGGGCTTAGCTGGCCGGGAGCTTTGATTGGCGCCGGATTAGCTGTCGTTGGCATCCACTTGATCTGGAAAGAACCCCTGGGAGAACTCTCGGATCAGTATCTACCTCTTTTGGGAGTGATGGCATTTGGAACCTGGTTGGTGTCCTGGGGGACCGGGATTGGTTATGGTCCGGAGGTTGATACCTGGTATGGGATTCTTGTGCATGATCTGTATGGGCTTTCCCTGAAACGATGGCCCTTGCCGATCTTGGGAGCTTTGCTCAGTGGGGGATGGACAGCAGGCGTAATCCTCTTTCCAATCAAACGCCAGAGAGATCCTGGATTCCGGGCGCTGACCGGAACGGCGGGTTTATTGGCAATTAATGGCGTGATCTCATTCTTTAAAGTTGATCCGGTTCCTGTTTTGTGGGGGCTACGATGGGAAAGCTGGTTTTCTCTGATTTCCCTTGCTATTATAATGATCTACCTTTTTATGGTCAGGACTGATGAAAAAGACGAAGGATCTAACCCTTAATTCACAAGAAGCAATTCGGGCCTTAACTGGTTTCATTCAGACCGTAATGCAAGATGCCGGCTTCAATAATGTTGTCCTGGGCATTTCTGGTGGTGTGGACTCCGCTCTCAGTGCCTTTTTATCTGCTAAAGCCTTAGGGGCTGAGAATATGCTGGCCCTGCGACTGCCTTATAGAACCTCGTCTCCAGAATCCCTGGAACATGCTCAATTGGTCATCGATGAACTTGGCTGCCCCTCAAAAACGATCGAGATTACTGAGGCGGTCGATGCAATCCTGGCCCAGAACCCGGATGCAACTCCCGTCCGCCGCGGCAACGTTATGGCCAGAGTGCGGATGATAAATATTTATGACCAATCAGCAGCTTTCCCTGGCTTGGTGGTTGGCACGGGGAATAAAACTGAAACCTTGTTGGGATACAGTACTATCCATGGTGACGGAGCTTATGATTTCAACCCCTTAGCCGATCTGTACAAAGCCCAGGTTCGCCAGCTTGCAGGTGAATTGGGGGTCCCTGAGGTGATTATCAATAAAGCGCCCTCTGCGGATTTGTGGGCAGGACAGACAGATGAAGCGGAACTTGGATATTCCTATGATGACATGGATCAGATCTTTTACTGTTTAGTAGAAGAGGGTTATACGCGGGATGATTGCCTTAAAGATGGTTTTGCTCCGGAATTTGTGGATGCCATTACCAAACGTATCAAACAGTATCGTTTTAAGAGCATCCTTCCCAGGGCGGGATCTGTTGGACAATACTCTCTTGCAGGTCTGGAGGAATTGCCTTTCTATAAAGAATAAAACCATCTTTGAAAAAAAGCCGTTTATGTCCGGCTTTTTTTGTTGAGTTAGTGCGCCCTAGATCCTTACAGCGTGTTTTTCTCTGAGCAGCGCCAAGGCCCTTTCCTTCTCCTGGATTTTTTGTTTAGCTGTCCACCCCAGATTATCTCCGATAATTGCAGCCAATTCCACCAGAGATTCTTCTGACACCTTTCCAACCCAGGATGTTTTTGTGCGGCGCAGCACCAGATCATCCAGGCGAGTGACCATTTCATTCTCAATCAGGAATTTCAAGGGAGAATTAAAAATTCCAGACAGCCATTTGAAGATCGGATTGGTTGTAGGTAGAGGGTGAGTTAAATGGGGCGCATTGCGGAGCAAATTATTGCGTTCGTGAAGGGCTTCTTTTACCAGCCTGAACTCACCGTTTTCAAGGTAGCGAATGCCGCCATGCAGCATGTGGGATAAGGCCGTGCTGGCCCCGGAGCAAAAACCCTCTTTATCTACGATCAGACAATCCACACCCTGCAGGGCCAGATCCCTGAATGTGCCGATGCCGTTGATCCCGGCACCGATGATAAGCACAGTTGTTTGTGGTTTGTCTTTGATATTTTGTAGGGTGTTCTTTCTATTGATCATCGGGTTCCTTCTTCCTGGGGCAGCTTTGACCCTGGGGTTATAATTAATCCTGGTCTGTTTTATCACTCCAGTATTGAACGACCAGAGCCCTGAAATCTACTTTGTACCAGATTATTGAAGGTCCGGAGATTATATGCCAACTTTTCATACTATTAAATGGGTAGAGCCTGGTCTGGTTAGCATGATCGACCAGCGGGTGCTGCCCCACCAGGTGGTTTACAACGAATACAGGGACCCCGCTGCAGTTGCCCAGGCGATCAAAGATATGGTGGTGAGGGGAGCGCCAGCGATCGGAGCCGCTGCGGCTTTTGGCCTGGCTTTGGTGCCCGTTCATGATACGTCAGATAAGATGGAGACTGTTCTGGCAGATCTGAAACAAGCTTCTGAAATTATGCGCCAGGCCCGGCCAACGGCAGTGAACCTGTCCTGGGCGATTGACCGAATCTTGGCCCTGGTTGAGGAAAGGAATTTCAAATCAGTGGCTCAGCTGCGAGATGTTGTGCTTGGGGAAGCTCAAAAAATTGCCCTGGAAGATGTGGAAATCAATTATTCCCTCGGCAGCTATGCCCAATCCCTGATCCCGGATGGAGCAGTGATATTCCATCACTGCAATACCGGCGCCCTGGCGGCAGTTGATTATGGTACTGCTCTAGGAGCAATCCGAATAGCCCACGAAAAGGGGAAGAAGATCTTCGTCTATGTGGATGAAACCCGACCCCGACTGCAAGGTGCCAGGTTATCTGCGTGGGAATTACTTCAGTATGGTGTACCCTTCAAAGTTGTTGCCGACGGTGCATCAGGACACTATATGAGAACAGAGAAGATAGATCTGTGTATTGTCGGTACAGACCGGGTTGCTGCCAATGGAGATGTAGCCAATAAGATCGGCACCTACAATCTTGCAGTTGTTGCTCATGAAAACAAAGTTCCATTCTATGTTGCAGTTCCTAAATCAACCATCGATATGGCCGCTCCTTCTGGAGATGTGATCGAGATCGAAGAAAGGCCTGCTCATGAGGTGACCCATGTGGGGAATTGGCAGATCACACCTGATAACACTCCGGTCGGCAATCCGGCTTTCGATATTACTCCGGCAAAATATGTCACGGCTTTTATTACTGAAGACGGAATTGTGTATCCGCCTTATCAAGAGAACCTGGCAAAATTATTCCGATAGGGTGCTGGATTAGTTGTAACTGACTGAAGGAAAGTTATGACCGCAGAAAAGATTTAAAACACAGCCTGTTTTCTATTTGACCTGGATGGAACTGTATACCTGGGCGACCAGCTGCTTCCCGGAGCTGAGGATCTTTTATCCTATCTGGGCCAGACCGGCAGACCCTATTTCTTCCTGACCAATAATTCCTCTCGCTCGCGAGTGGATTATGCAGCTAGGCTGGCCAAATATGGTCTGGATATACCAACAGAGAAGATCTTTTCATCAGGCATGGCAACGGCGATCTATCTCAAGAAAGAAAAACCGGGCGCAAAGGTATACCTGGTGGGCACTCCTTCCCTCGAAGAAGAATTCCGGACTTATAGTTTCCAGCTAATGGACAAGGAACCCGATTTCGCTGTTTTGGGTTTTGACACAACTCTGACCTATCAGAAGATCTGGAAGCTGTGTGATTTTGTGGTTGAGGGAATACCATATATTGCCACGCATCCAGATTTCAATTGCCCTACAGGAAAGAAAACATTTCCAACCCTAAACCGAGATTGCTTCGTCGTTCACTGTGTTCTCTCCTCGCAATGACATAATGATAAAACAACCTTCTATCTTCGGCCCTGTTTAAGTTCTTCACTTAGTCTCCCCTGTCTCCCCCTCACCAAGTCACAATATCCCTGACCTAAACCAACCTAACCGTAACCATATTAAAGATCGATAAGCGCCCCCAGGTGCGCTGGAAATCCTCATCGTTCATCCAGTACAGCTGATCTTTGCTGGTCCAGGAGCTCAGGAATCCCCAGGGTGTACAGACTCCAGCCAGGTTTTGGTGCCCGGGATCATGAGCGCTCGGGATCATGATATGTCCGCTGACCCAGCGGGCGGCAGCTAAAACGCCGTCAGTATTCTGCCCCCGGGAGATCAGGGGCTCTTCTCCCTTGAAATATGTCACAGAGACCAGGCTAACTGTCGCCCCATCTTGCAGTGTATCAAGTAGATCCGGCAACTTTCCCCGTTTTATGCGGACTTCAAGGTTAATCCCGTTCAGCGAACCCAATCGTTTGACCAGATTGGCAGTCTGAAAAACCAGGCTGCCGTTGTGATTGCCCAGGATAGTATATTTGCCGCTGCCTCTTAGAAACTGATTATCCAGCCATGAAACCAGCGAACTTCCGTCAAACGAAGAACCCAAAAGGAGATTCACTGCGGAAGCCGAGGCATATTTAGCACAATGATTGGAGCTGCCCTGATCTTGCTGATAGGCAGCCAGTTTTCTTTCCTCCCAATCGCGCCAATAAATGACCAATTCTGACATCAAATCCGGGCCTCCACTAATACAGCTATTTTTGGGCCTAAATATATTCTTTCGGAAGTACTTGTCGGGAATTTCGACTAATTAACGTCCCCTCCGGCCAGCTCGTTCTGCAGGATCTCCCATTCGATCATCAGTTCTTCCAATTCATTTTCCGCTTCCCGGTAATCATGTCCCAAGCTTGCAACCAGGGCTGGATCATCAGGAGGGTTGGCCAGTTTTTCCCACAAGGTTATCAGCTGTTCTTCAAGAAGTCCAATTCGTTCTTCTACTTCCTCTAAACGGGCTGAACGTTTGCGATCGGCTGCCAGGGCTTTGTTTTTCGCTGATTTGACATCCTTATAATTTTCAAGAGGTTCCAGTTCCGGCAAGGGGTCTTCGGGTTCCGGTTCTTGAACCAGATTGCCCTGATAGGCCTGGTAATTGCCCTCAAAGACGATCAGGCTTTCCTCGTTGACATCAATTTCCCAGATCTGGGTTGCCAGGGCATTGATCAGGTAGCGGTCATGGGAGACCAGCAGAACTGTCCCTGGATAATCTAAGAGTACTGACTGCAGTGTTTCCTGGGAAGTGATATCCAGGTGGTTGGTTGGCTCGTCCAGCAGCAGCAGATTGGCATCTGACAGAGAGAGCTTGGCCAAGGCCAGCCGACCGCGTTCACCGCCAGAAAGAATACTGACTTTTTTATAAGCATCTTCTCCGGAAAAGAGATAGGCTCCCAGGTAGCTCCGGGCAGCGTTCTCGGATTGAAAATTACCGACCCGTTCGATTTCCTCCAGAACAGTGTTTTTATCCTCAAGGTCCCGATGGGCCTGTGTAAAATACCCCACATCAAGGTTTGCGCCCAGATTCACTTTACCCGCCAGGGGGGGTATTTCTTCCAGGATGGTTTTTAAAAAAGTGGTTTTCCCAGCACCATTGGGACCGATCAGGGCAGCGCATTCCTGCCGCAATAAGGTGATGTCCGGGACTGAAAATAATGCTTTTTCTCCATCCTGATATCCGACCTCCAGCTCTGAGGTTCTCAGCACGAGATCGCCACCCCGTTTCTTGGTTCGGAAATTCATATTCACCAGCTGAGGTTTTTTGGAGGGGTTCTTTAACGCAGCGATTCGGTGATGGGCTTCCTGGGGGCTCATCATACTGGTTGTGGTATGAACATCCTGGCTGAGCTTGGACCAGCTCTTTCCCTGGATAGCCTGGATACCTACCTGTTCAATCGCCTGGATGCGGCGGCTTAACCGGCGCAGTTTTCCTCGGGCCATATTGACCCTTTGGCCCTCGATATTCCTCTTCACGAAATCCAGCTCGTTCACCAGGCGGGCTTTCTCGGCTTCAAAGATACCCTGCTGCCTTTCCCAGCGAGATTGGCGTTGGTCTAGATAAGCAGTGTAATTGCCCCGGTAGGTTTCAAAACCAGCCCGGCTCATTTCCCAGATATGATCGCAGACTTGATCAATGAAATAACGATCATGAGAGACCATCAAAACAGCTCCCTCAAAATTCTTAAGGTAGCCCTCCAGCCACTGGATGGCCTCAATGTCCAGATGATTGGTGGGTTCATCAAAGATCAACAAGTTATTGGGTGCCAACAGCAGTTTGGCCAGCAGGGCGCGGGTGCGTTCGCCGCCAGAGAGGTGGTTCACGGACATCTGGAACTCTTCTGGAGTAAAACCAATCCCCCCCAGGACCTGCCTGATGCGGCTTTTGTAGGTGTAGCCGCCCAGACGCTCGAATTTTTCCTGCAGAGAACCATAGCGCAAAAGAAGCTCTTCTGATGATCCTTCCGTCTGCCCCATCATTTCTTCAAGTTTCTTTAATTCCCCCTCCATTTTTATGAGTTCTTCAAGGGCGGTGAGAATTTCTTCCCAGAGAGTCTTTTCTGAATCCAAGGAACTTTTTTGCGGTAAATAACCGATTTTTAGCTGGTTTGCCCGTTGGATCTTGCCCTCTGAAGGAGACTCGATATCAGCCAGCAAATTTAACAGAGTAGTCTTCCCGATCCCGTTTTCGCCAACCAGGGCTATTCTGCTCCTGGGGGGAACGGTCAGATTCAGTCCGCTGAAAATATCAACAGACCCATATGATTTTGATAAACCAGCGGTTGTAATTAAGGACATATTTCCTTCATCGTAATTGTACTGACCATGAATTCCGGGCAAGCATAGGCACTGAGCATGTTATAATGCCGACCAGACCCTAAACCTGTAACCGTCAGCTATTATAGTCTGGTATAAAGGAAAATATAGGGTTTTCCGGAAAATTATGCAAGCGTATCAACCTGAAAATAACACATCACCTGACCCAATCAGGCGAATATTATTGGGAGCGTTTCTTCTCTCAGCAGTAGTAACCTTACTGCTGGCTTTTTGTTCCCGAAAATCTCCTGGTCAGCCTACCCCAGCTATTGTGGATAACGGAGCAGAATCAACAAACCAAACATCCAATCAAGCTCAACCAACACTGGATGACACCCGACTGCTGCAGACCAACGCCAACCGACCCGGGTATAAGGATCTCAACCTTGATCAATCAATTTATTTCCTTTTAACGGGTCTCGACAAACGAGAATGGGAAGGCGATACTGGCCCCGGGCTAACTGACACGATCATCGTGGCTTTTCTGGATGTTCGTGAAGAAAAAGCAGGCATGATATCTATCCCGCGGGATACCTGGGTGGAAGTTCCCGAATTCGGACCATATAAGATCAACCAGGCTTACTCCCTGGGAGAAGCATACGGTTATCCAGGTGGCGGTCCGGGATTATTAATGGACACTGCCGGCAATCTGCTTGGAATTGATATTGACTACTATATCCAGGTTGACTTCGAAGCATTTGTGGTCCTTGTGGATGCTGTCGATGGTGTTCTGGTGGACGTGCCCCAGGAAATCCTGGTCTGGCCAAATGCCGAGATGGAAGGGGACATGAAAAGGATCATGCCTGGTAAACAGGTGCTGCCCGGCAATCTGGCATTGGGATATGTCCGAACCAGGGATACGGACGAAGGGGATTTTGGACGGACAAAACGCCAACAGCAAGTCCTGGTAGGCCTGCAGAAGAAAGTGTTCTCTTATGACATCCTTCCGGTTGTGATTCCGAGACTGCCGGCTATTTACCGCGACCTTTCTTCCAACGTGGAGACAAATCTGTCATTGAGCCAGATTATATCCCTGGGCTGGGCTGTCAGGGACATCAATCCGCAGAGCCTGCACACCCGGATAATCAAAGAACCGGTCGTTGAGGCAGGCATTAACGAAAGAGACCAGTATGTACTTTTCCCGGATATTGAACAAATCCGAAATATCTGGCACGATATGCAGGAAATTTCCGCAACGCCGATCCCGGAACCAACCTATGAGGTCACTCTGGAAGAATATATTTTGCAGGAGAATGCCAGTATAGCCATCTTGAATGGGACATCATCCCCGGGCTTAGCCGGGGAAACTGCTGACTTCCTGATAACCAACGGAGTGAATATTACAGAAGTGGGCAATTCTGATAAGTTCAAAGACCAAACCTATATTTACGATTACACTGGAAATCCCTACACAATCCAATCGATTCTTAGCGTAATGAACTATTCTCAGAACAGGCTCTTTCATCGATCAGATCCAGATACTGCAGCAGACATAGTCATCATTCTGGGAGCAGATTGGATCCTGGATAACCCGATGACGGGATCAGATTAATTTCACAGGAACATCTAAAAACACCTTGAATCTTGTTTGACACGATTCAAGAAAACCGATAGACTTTAAGTATGTTCTGAAATAGAGATCAGGAGGACGAATATGGGGTATAAAAACTACCGTCTGACAGTAATCAAAGGCTTTAACAAGGGAGAGGTATTTCCCTTGGAAGCGGACGAGATCATTATTGGACGTGGAGAGGAAAATGAGATCGTCTTCAATATCGCCGAGGTGTCCAGAACTCATGCGGTTCTGACCAAGGCTGAAGAAGGTTTCATGATCAAGGACCTGGGATCGACCAACGGCACATATGTTGACAAGAAAAAGATCGGAGGAAAATACCTCCTAAAACCAGGTGATACGGTCATGTTAGGGGATGCCATTTACATGACCTATCAAGCAGATCTTGATCCAGAGGAAACGCTGGTGGCACCCCGTCCGGAAGAGATCCCGGCTGCGGAAGTTACCGCAGTGACCCCAAAACCTGCCGAAGTTCCCAGTGAACCTGCCACGCCGACCGCTCCCCGAAAGAGCAGGTCCGCGGAACAAGTCCTCAGCAAACCACAGGTAACCGAAGACAAAAAAGGAAAGACCTGGTTATGGGCTGGCATTGGCTGCATCGTGGTAATCTTTTTCTTGATTGTGGTTGGTTTGATCGCTTTTGACTACCTGAATTTGTACTGCACACCGCCATTTGACACCTTGCTGAAATTCTTCTACACCTGCCCGTAAAAAGGATAACGGTACCGATATAAATGGAATCTACTCAAGAATATAAAATCATCCCCACCAAATTCGTTTACGGTGGGGATGCCCTTGCCCGCCTCCCTGATGGTCGGGCAGTTTTTATCCCCAATGCTTTGCCAGATGAAGAGATTCTCATCCGGATAGTAGAGGAAAAAGAACGCTACGCCAGGGGAGAGATCATTGAGATCGTCACCCCATCTCCCTTGAGGATCCAGCCGTGCTGTCCGCATTTTGGAGATTGCGGAGGCTGCCATTACCAGCATATATCCTACGAAGAACAGCTCAAGATCAAAAAATCCATCTTCATCGACCAGCTAGTAAGAATGGGGAAAATGACTGACCCGCCAGTCACAGAAATCGTCCCTTCTCCCCAGATCTGGAATTATCGCAACCAGATTCAGCTTCATATATCCAGGGAGGGGGAGCCCGGTTTCTTGAAGTATCGTTCCAACCAGGTTGTTCCCATCCAGGAATGCCATCTTCCAGAAGACAGCCTGAATCAGATCTGGCCAGCCCTCAGCCTGGAATATATCCCCGGACTGGACCGGATCAGCATCAGATCGGGAGAAGAGGGACAGGACACGCTGATCGTCCTCGAAAGCAGCGATCCCAAACCAATAGAGTTTGGCGTTGACCTTGCACTTTCAGCAGTGCATCAGGGACCGGGCGGGGAGATTGTGCTGGCAGGAGATGATTTTACTATCATCCCAGTTCAGGGTATTCCGTTTGTTGTGTCCGCCGGGTCATTTTTCCAGGTGAATACCAGGGTTGCAGAGCTGATTGTGAATTTCCTCCTGGAAGAACTTCCATTGGAAGACAATAGCCTAATCCTGGATATATATTGCGGAGTAGGGTTATTCAGTGCATTTTTGGCTCCCCACGTGGGGAAAGTAATAGGGATTGAATCTGACCCCAAGGCAGCAGAGGACTTTCAGTATAATCTGGCAGAATATGAAAATGTGGACTTTTATGACCTTCCCGCGGAGAACGTACTGCCATTCCTTGAGCTCTCTCCGGACATCATCTTGTTGGACCCTCCCCGGGCGGGAATTTCTAAAACTGTTCTCGATAGCGTGGTGTCACTAGAACCAGGATTGATCACATATATTTCTTGTGATCCTGCCACTCTGGCCCGGGATAGTGATAGATTTCAAAAACAGGGCTATGTATTACAGGAATCAACCCTGTTCGATATGTTCCCGCAAACCTTCCATATCGAGAGTGTAAATATGTTCCAAAGGGCATAAAAACAGGTATGATTTATCTCACTATGACTTAAGCTGGGTCTGGTGTAAAATGCGGGCACAATCGGTTGGACTCGGTTGTATCCACCCAATTTGAACAAGTATGGCCAGGTCCTGAACCAGGACTTGTTTACAGGATAATTATTGATGGTAAATAAAGGCAGCATGATTTTATTACCACTTCGGCGACCTGATCAACTGATCGGGTTGTTGGTCCTATTGCAGTTGTTATCATTTGAACCTAACAAAGATACCAAGCCTGGTTCGAGGGGAAATATCGAAACGGGCTTTTTTTTATCCCACTAGCTCGGGAGGTGTATATGAGTGTTGACCTCAACTTGAACCGTGAAATTCCAGTTTTAGATTGGGAGTCCCATCTGGCAGAACGCACTAAATATATGCAAAGTTCAGCCATCAGAGAACTGTTAAAAATCACCCAGGACCCAGCGGTGATTTCCTTTGCGGGGGGACTGCCAGCACCGGAAGCTTTCCCGATTCGGGAAGTAAATGAAGCCTGCTCCTACGTGCTGCAAAATAAGGGTAAAAAAGCCCTGCAGTACAGCGCGACGGAAGGATATTATCCCCTGAAGGAATACCTGGCATCTTCCATGCATAAATATGGTATTCCTGCTCTACCTGAGAATGTCTTGTTGACTAATGGTTCCCAACAGGCCCTGGATCTGGTCGGACGGATTTTCATTGATCCTGGAACTTTTGTCTTATCAGGGCGACCTACCTACCTGGGCGCAATTCAAGCCTGGGGAGCTTATCAGGCAAAGTTCCACACTATGCTGGTGGATGAACAAGGTATGGTGGTTGACGAAATCGAACATGCCTATGAAAAAGTACTCAAGGAGAGCGGAAAACCGCCGGCATTCATTTATGTGCTGCCAAATTTCCATAATCCCGCCGGGACTACTATGCCGATGGAACGAAGGATCAAACTGGCAGAGATCGCCACAAAATTAGATGTCGCTGTTATTGAAGATGATCCCTACGGCCAGCTCAGATATGAAGGGGCGCATATACCCCCGATCTGCAATTTGATTCCGGAGCGGACCATTTACCTGGGCACCTTCTCAAAAACCATGGCGCCTGGTTTAAGATTGGGATGGATCGTTGCCTCTGAAGTATTGATGAAAAAGCTGATCCAGGCCAAACAGGGCTGCGATCTTCATACCGGTACTTTTGTTCAGTTTGTTGCCAGCGATATTTGCCAGCGGGGGATCCTGAAACCGCATATCGCTAAAATTCGTAAAATCTATAAAAAGCGCCGCGACACAATGCTGGATGCCATGGCCGAATTCTGGCCCGAGGAGTGTTCTTGGACAAAACCGGAAGGAGGTTTATTCCTGTGGGCTCGGGTTCCGGAGACAATAGACACAGATAAATTCCTGAGAGAAAAAGCACTCAAAGAGAAAGTGGCCTACGTCCCGGGAATCAATTTCTATCCTAATGCAGATGGTGGCCAAGAAGCTATGCGATTAAATTTCTCATACGCTCCTCCGGATGTCATTGTCGAGGGCATTAAAAGATTGGGCCTGGCATTAAAAAAGGAGATAAAAGGGAGCTAATTTATTAAAGGAGAATTATTTCTTTTTTATTGAATCAGATTGAGATAAGTCATAAAAACAGCCAATACTACCACCAGATGCTCATTTGGCTTGTATGATATAGGGTCTGGAGTAGAATAAACAAGTTGATTTATTAATAACTGTATTGTGCAAGGAGGTTAATTGTGTCCCTTATTCAAGATGTGATTGCCAAAACCAAGGAAAAGGATCCTGCCCAGCCCGAATTCCATCAGGCAGTTGAAGAGGTATTAAATACCCTGGAGCCAACTGTTGAGAAACACCCGGAACTCGTTCAGGCCAAGATCTACGAACGCGTTGTTGAGCCTGATAGGGTCATCATGTTTCGTGTGCCCTGGGTAGATGATGATGGAGACGTGCATGTCAACCGCGGTTTCAGGGTCCAGTTTAATAATGCGATTGGCCCGTACAAAGGCGGACTGAGATTTCACCCATCAGTAAACCTGGGTATTATTAAATTCCTCGGTTTCGAACAGATCTTTAAGAACTCTCTCACTACGCTGCCCATGGGCGGCGGAAAAGGGGGATCTGATTTTGACCCCAAAGGGAAAACAGATCGCGAAGTTATGAATTTCTGTTATGCCTTCATGCGGGAACTATATCGCCATATTGGTCCAGACACGGATGTTCCGGCTGGTGATATTGGCGTAGGCGGCCGGGAAATTGGCTACCTGTACGGTATGTATAAAAAGATCCGCAACGACCATGTTGGCGTTTTGACCGGCAAAGGTCTGGAATATGGCGGAAGTTTGATCCGGCCAGAAGCAACCGGCTATGGCTCAGTTTACTTTGCCGCAGAAATGCTCAAAGTACGCGATATGGACATGGATTCCAAAACGGCCATCGTCAGCGGATCCGGCAATGTGGCCCAGTACACCATTGAAAAACTCCTTGATCTGGGCGCCAAACCTATATCCCTGTCCGACTCCTCCGGAACCATCATCGATGAAGGTGGAATTGACAGAGATAAACTGCAGTATGTCATGGAACTGAAAAACATTCGCCGCGGCCGGATTAAGGAATACGCTGAGGCTTTCGATGTTCCTTATTTCCCCGACATGAGCGTTTGGGACGCTGTCAAGAAAGAGGGCATCAAGGCCGAACTGGCATTCCCCTCGGCAACCCAGAATGAAATTCATACTGACCATGCCCAAGCCCTGGTCGACAATGGCGTCATCTGTGTTTCTGAAGGTGCAAATATGCCTTCCACTCAGGATGCGGTTGATATCTTCCAGGATAACAAGCTGATGTATGGCCCAGGAAAAGCAGCCAATGCTGGTGGCGTGGCCACTTCTGGTCTGGAAATGAGCCAGAACAGCCTCAGGCTAGCTTGGACTCGCGAAGAAGTTGATGGGAGATTGCACGGAATCATGAAGAGCATTCACAAAACTGCTCTCGACGCAGCAGAAGCATACGGTGATCCCGGCAACTACGTAATGGGCGCTAATGTAGCTGGCTTCCTTAAGGTCGCCAAGGCAATGCTTTCTTACGGCGTGGTCTGATCGACGATCTGATAAATACAAAAACCGCCAATCAAAACAATTGGCGGTTTTTTATTGTTAAGGGACTTAGTCTCTGATAATGAAGAATTCATCCCCTGATGACGATCAATTTCCCTGCATCTCCTTTTCTGTGAAAACTACAACTTCTTTTCCGGTCAATTTTTCTTGCACTTTTTTTATGATCAAATCAAGGTGGCCGTTGTTGGCCACAAAATCGAGATTGTCGCCGGGGATGGTCAATACCGGGCACAGGTCAAAACTGTCGATCCACTGGTCGTAGAGAACATTCAACTGCTCCAGGTAAGCTGGATCGATTTGCTCTTCGTAGTCTCTCCCGCGCTGCTTGATGCGCCCCTGCAGGGTGGGTACCGAGGCTTTGATGTACAAGACCAGATCAGGAGGCGGCAGGAATTCTACCAGGGCCTGGTAAAGCTCCTGATATGTTTGATAATCCCGTTCACCCATTTGTTTTTGCTGATAGAGATTGTGGGCAAAGATCTTGGCGTCCTCGTATACGCTCCGATCCTGGATCACTGATCCGGGATGAGCGCAAAGGTTCTTGTGAGCCCTGAGGCGGCGGGTTAAGAAAAAGACCTGGCTGTGAAAAGCCCAGGTTTGCATATCTTGATAGAAATCTGGCAAATATGGATTATCGCTTTCTGGTTCAAAAAATGGTGTCCAGCCGAGGTTGTCACAAAGTCTCTGTACTAAGGTAGTTTTCCCCACTCCGATATTGCCAGCAACCGCAACAAACTTTTCCATTTCCGCTCCTGTAAACTGATAAGTCTTGCTTTTCATTTTACTACTATTAACAGGGGATATAATTCATTTACATTAAAAATTGAACTGATTAACCTTAAAAAAATGCCCAGGTTCTACTCAGAAAACCGGGGCTTTTTTTATGGGTTGATATGGGGTAGGGAGGCAGTTAATTCCCCAGGTGCATAGGCATGATCACATGCAGGAAATTATCATCACCAACCGGGCGGATCACACCGGGGCTAGTGGACTTAGAGGTTTCCAGGGCCACATTCTGGGATTGGATCACGTCAAGGACTTCTCTCAAATACCGAACGTTGAAGGCAATGATAATGTCATCGCCGTCAATTGTGGCGTCCATTACTGCCTGGCTGGAGCCGGTTTCTTCGGACTGCCCTGAGATCTCAACTTCGCCGGGGGAGTTTTCTTCCGCTCCGGGGCGAATATTAACCTGGGCGATGAGCGACCCTTCCCGGGCGAAGATCTCCGCCTGTTTACAAGATTTCAGGAAGGAAGCTGTGGAAAGAATAGTACGGGATTGATATTCCTTTGGGATGATCTGCTGATAATCCGGGAATGTGCCTTCGATCAGCTGGGAGATCAGTTCGATGTCCTTGGTACGGAAGATCACTTGTCCCCGATCTGGGGGAAGCGCCATGGTGATCACTTCGCTGCCATCATTGCTGATGCGGGCCAGTTCGCTCAGAGCGCGAGCCGGGATAACTGCTTTGATCGGCGCTGGAACGGGATTGGATAGTTTTGCTGTCCTGACGGAGAGCCGGAAGCCATCCGCTGCGGCCAGGGTCATGGTATTGTCTTCCACGGTAACAAGGACTCCTGTTAGAATGGGTCGGGCCTCATCGTGGGAAGCGGCAAACACTACCTGTTTGATCATTTCCTTGAAATCAGATACATTGATCTCTATGCCCGTTTCCATATCCGGTGAAGGCATAGGGGGAAATTCCTGGGCATCAATGCATTTGATATCGGTATTAAGGGAGCCGCTCTTGATATTTAATGTTTGAGTGGGCTCATTCAGGGAGATGTCGGTTTTGGCCGGGGGAATAGTGCTGACCAGGTCTGTAAATGTCCGGGCAGGCACGGTGGTGGAGCCTTCTTCTTCGATCTTGGCCCCAATCCAGCAGGTGATACCCAGTTCCAGGTTAGTTGCGGAGAGGCGCAGCCTACCATTATCGGTGGCAACCAGGATATTGGATAAAACCGGTAGGGTGCTGCGGGGGGAGACAGCCCGGGAGACAATACTCAACCCATGGGCAAGGTTTTCTTGCAGGACAGAAATCTTCATAAATGGCTTCCTATTATGACTATGTTGCAAAGACTGTAAATTGTACAGTAAGTATACAATGAAACTGTTTTTTGAGCTACAAGAATCCCCCTGGCATGATGCTGTCTCACTGGGAGCGTTTTTTCCCTTTACTGTGAGGGATCCGCCCTTTGGAACTAGCACAAGGTTAATTGACAGGCGCAAAGTGCCATGTTATCATCCCCAGTACATATAAATATGCCTCTGAAGGCACTCTTATCCAGAGAGGTGGAGGGAACGGCCCTTTGAAACCTCGGCAACCGGGCAGCGCTATGCGCTGAAGACGGTGCCAACTCCGGCAGGTGGATTCTGGAAGATGAGAGGGCGCTATTGAGTTGTTGCCCTTTCCTGCAGACCAGAAGGGGCAATTTTAGTTAAGGGAAGAATTCCAACTCAGGAGGATATATGAGCAGTACGCTAAATAAAATTCCCAGTTTGTTATTCACCTCTGAATCGGTGACAGAAGGTCACCCGGACAAGATGTGTGATCAGATCAGCGACGCGGTATTGGACGCATGCCTCGCCCAGGATCCCAGATCGCGGGTTGCCTGTGAAACGGCGACCAAGACCGGATTTGTCATGCTGTTGGGTGAAATAACGACCTTGGCAGATATAAATTATGATAAATTAGCCCGGGATGTTATCACCGGGATCGGTTATGACCGTGCTAAAAAAGGGTTTGATGGGGCAACCTGCGGTGTGCTGGTAGCCATCTCTCAGCAGTCTGGCGACATTGCCATGGGAGTAGACCAGGCCCTGGAATCCAAATCTGGGGAAGTGACAGAAGCTGAAATAGAGTCCATCGGCGCAGGTGACCAGGGTATGATGTTCGGTTATGCCTGTGATGAAACACCTGCGTTTATGCCAACTCCGATCTATCTGGCGCATAAACTTTCCCGCCGCCTGGCGGAAGTTCGTAAAAATGGTACCCTGGATTGGGTCCGCCCGGATGGAAAAAGCCAGGTGACCATTGAATATCAATACGGCAAACCCTTACGGGTTGATACGGCTTTGATCAGCACCCAGCATGCCCCTGAAATTTCCCAGGAGGAGATCAGGGAATTGATCATCAAACACGTGATCACACCTATTCTGCCGGAAGAGATGGTGGATGATAAGTTGAAAATCTTGGTCAATCCCACGGGACGATTTGTCACAGGAGGACCACTTGGAGATGCTGGTTTGACAGGACGTAAAATCATCGTTGATACCTACGGTGGCATGGGACGCCACGGCGGCGGAGCATTTTCAGGGAAAGATCCCACGAAGGTTGACCGCTCGGGAGCCTATGCTGCTCGCTGGGTGGCTAAAAATGTTGTTGCGGCCGGATTGGCTGGCCGCTGCGAGATCCAGGTGTCCTACGCGATCGGCGTTGCCCATCCTCTGAGTGTCAATGTGGAGACATTTGGAACCGGCAATATCTCTGATGAAAGGATCACTGAGCTGGTGAACAAGTTCTTCGACCTGCGTCCGGGTGCCATTATTCGCGATCTGAACCTGCGCCGGCCAATCTACCAGAAACTGGCTGCGTATGGTCATTTTGGTCGGGATGATCTGGATTTGTCCTGGGAGAATACCGATCGAGCGGCAGAGATCAAAAAAGCTGCTGGATTGTAAACATTAAAATAAAGGATCCGGAGAAATTTGACCCCCGGGTCCTTTTTGTTTAACAGATATTAATTAATATCCCCGGAATTCTTAAAATCCCGGGAGATTATTATCAATTAGAGATGAGATTCAAACGTTTTCAGAAGTTGTTTTTTGGGTTTGAAGCCAGCTACCCGGGCGGCAACAGCTCCCTTAACAAATAAAAGTAAGGCAGGAATGCCCATTACACCGTATTGGACAGGCAAGTTAGGATTGGAATCCACGTCCATTTTATAAACTCTGGCTTTTCCTTCCCAATCACCCGCCAGTTCTTCGACCAGGGGCGACACCATTTTACAGGGACCACACCAGGCTGCCGTGAAATCAACCAGAACTGGAAGCTCTGATCCCAGCACTTTTGTTTCAAAATCATTTTTAGTTATATATTCAACTTCCGCCATTCCTATCTCCTTGGCCTAAATTGATCTGTCCGGTCATGTGCTGCGTTTCTATGATAATCTAGAAGCTTTGTCCGCGCGATATTATACCAAAGTCACCCTGGATCCCCGGGGAGTTTTTTCTACCAGAAGCTGGGTAGCGAAGGCTTCTTTGATCTGTTCCACATGGGTGATAACAAGGATCTTTTCAAAATCATCCTGGACCATATTTATGGCTTCTATCAAGCGCTGGCGTCCAACAGCGTCCTGGCTTCCAAACCCTTCGTCCACAACCAGGGTTTGCAGCTTGGCTCCCGCTCGCTGGGCCAGTACATGCGACAAAGCCAATCGGATAGCGAAGTTGATCCTGAAAGATTCCCCACCAGAATATAGTTCGTAATCCCTGAAACCGGACTGGTCCCGGATTTGTATTTCCAGGGTTTCCCGCAGATCCTCCCGTTTGGTGTCCTTATATTCCCGCAGGGTCAGAAATTGAATTGACATCCCCCCCCCGCTTAATTTATCCAAGATCTGATTAGCCTTGGCCTCGATATTTGGCAAAGCTTGTTCAATAAGCAGGGCCGGGACACCATCTTTGCCAAAGGCAGCTTCCAGCTGCCGGTATTGCTTAACCCGCTGAGAGATTTCCTGACGTTTGTTTTCCAGTTCTTCCTTGCGTTGTTTTTGTTTTTCAAGGACCGTGACTTTCTGTTGGGCCGCACCAACTTTGCGTTCCAGGACCTTTTCATGTTCTTTGCATTCGTTCAGCGCATCTTCAGCAGACCGCGTGTCTGGTGTGGTTTCCTTTGTTTTATCAAGAGATTGACGAGCATTTTTAAGATTGCCGTTAAGCCTTGTGAGCTCGGCCTCATCTATTGCCAACTGGGAAACCAGATCCTCAATTTCTCTGTTCAACGGCTTTAAAGCGGCTTCGGCTTTATCCAATCCAGCTTTTTTCTCCTGAATGGTTACTCCCTGGCTGCTGACCTCTCTGACGCGGTCATGTTCAGCGGCATCATAGCCAATGTCTTTCAGATCCTGGTTGATGACCACGAGCTCCTGCCGGGCTTCACTCGCGTAAGTTTCATCCGCTAGGGTCTTTCGGATCCCATCCAATTCCTTTTGGTGATTTTTTCCCCAACTTTTATTTTCTTTTTCCAGGTTAGTGATCTGGTTCTCGATCTGGTCGATTTCCTGGCGTAAATCCCTTAGGGTTTTTTCGACCAGACTTAATTCAGTGATTTGCAGTTGAAGATCCTTTACAACTTGATCCGCTTCTTTCAATGTGGATTGGTTCTGCCGGTAGCGATCGCCCAGGTCCTTGCCATCTTCCTTGAGATTTTGGACCAGGGATTCTCTCTCAGCAGGGGATAGTTCCTGCCCACACAAGGGACATAATGCGCCTTCGGTTATCTCTAGTTCAGCGATCCGTTTTTCCAGCTCTTTCATTTCTTTGTACAAGCGCGGATTTTCTGCCTTCGCATCAGCCTGTTCCTGGCGGGCATCTTCCAGGGATTTCTTCTTCAGTTCCCTCGTTTCCAGGTCGGCCTCATTCTTTTTAATCTTCTCATTCCCTTCTTTGAGGTGGGCTTTTAGCTGGGGAATTTTATCAAGTTTGGTTTGAAGGTCCTTGAAGCGGGTCTCCAGTGAGCTGCTTATTTGCAGCAGGCGGGCTTTTTCCGCGGTTATCTGCAGTAACGGCTTCTGTCTTTTGATCTCGCTTTCCCTGTACTTATCTGCCACTACTTCCCAATCGGCCAGCGATTTTTGGGCTTTTTCCCAATTCTTGAAAGACTCCCGAATAGCGTCTGCCAGAGAGAGCGCACCCTCATAGACTTCTTTTTCAGAGATGCGTTGATTGATCTTCTTTTGGGTTAGGGCAATCGATTTTTCTTTTCCTTCCACCTGGCTGACTGAAGCAGCAATCAATTTCTCCTGTTCATGAAGTGAAGAGACGAGTGCTTGGAGGTTCGCCAGCTGTTTTTCGGATTTTTTCCTTTCTTCCTGGGCCCGAGATAACTCTTCCTCCATATCCTCCAAATACTTCAGGCGCTGATCTCTTTCACCTAATTCAGCGATTATTTCAGATATTCGTCCATCCAGCTGGTTAAGGTCTTTGTCAGCATAGCGTCTTTTCTGCAAAGCCTGGTTGCGGTAATCTTCCCAGATTTCCAAACCCAGAATCTGGGATAGGATCCTTTTCCTGGAAGCCGGGTTTTGCTGAGTGAATTGATCCGCCCCGCCCTGGAGCAGGAAGGAGGCATTGGTAAATGATTCGTAATCCAGACGCAGGATATCGATGATCTTTAGATCTGTGTCACGAAGGGTTCTTTCGGTGAGCGGTATCCAAACAGCCGTGGACTTATCGGCTTTGTCATCCATGATATACAGCTCTACTTGTTTTGTCTTTCCCTGGGGATTGGATCGGACGATTTTGTATTGATTTCCTTCGTAATGGAAAACCAGGCATACTTCAGCTTTTTTGGACTCCAGATTGATCACAGTTTCATCGTGTTTTCTGGCTCTGCCAAATAAAGCCCATGTGATCCCGTCCAGGATGGATGATTTTCCTGCCCCGTTCTCACCAGTGATGCAGGCCAAGGCAAAGCTGGTGAAATCAATTTCCACCCGCTCTTTATATGATAAAAAACCTTCCATAGACAGGGAAATCGGGATCATGCCTTCAATGATAACAGAAAGTGAAATTTCGCCAGCTTCAGGTGACCGGAAATCTATGAACCAATTTCTTCTTTCACAGCTTGGAGCAAAATATCGGCCTGTAGATCGGAAAGGCAGTAGTAGGAGGCATCCATATGTTCGGCGACTTCACTGGCAAGGCCTTTGTCAAACTCTTTATGCTCCATGTTGATCACAACACTGGGAATTCCATCCCTGGCGATTTGTTCAGCGATCTTATAGGCCTCTTCCTGGGGAGGCATGCGAGAAATGGAAACATTGCCTACGCCGTCGGTCAGCAAGATTATCAGGGATTGAATGTCCGGGTGGGCCAGCTCTTCCCTCTTGATGACTTCATAGGCCAGATTCAGTCCGGCTGAGAGAGGGGTCTTTCCACCAATCGGGATATCCGCCAGGCAGCGGCGGGCCAGTTCGATAGAATTTGTAGGCGGCAGCACTATCTGGGCACGGTCCTTTTGAAAAACGATCATTCCAACCTTGTCCCGGCGTTGATAAGCATCGGTCAACAGGGAAAGCACTGCTCCCTTGGCTGCACTCATTCTTTCAGCTACCGCCATGGACCAGGATGCATCCACGACAAAAAGGATCAAATTTGCGGTTTGTTTTACCCTGACCTTTCGCTGGAGGTCTTGTTTGCGGATTGAAAAGGCTACCTTGTCGTCGGGGGTTCTGCGTTCTTTCTGGAAAGGGGCTGCGGCCCGTATAGTGGCGTCAAAAGCGATATCAGACAGCTTGCCGTGAGCAGGTCTGGCTTGAATATATCGTCCACGTCTGGTTTCAGATTTGGTCTGGGATCTGCGGCCGCTGGAGCGGCGGTGTTTCTTGTCCAGGGGGGCATCAATTTTTTCCGGATCAATGGTATCTCCGATCTTGACCGGATTTCCGCCATCCCACCAGGAGGACGGAGTCCCATCGAAAATATCACCGGTGCCGGCATCTGCCGGTACTTCCATTTGGGCGGTATCAGTTACTGAACTTACGACTGTTTTTTTTTATCCCCGTTTTCCCCAATTTCTGTACCTGATTGTTCGCTGCCCTCGCCAACTTCACTTTCGTCATCTGCGGAACCGCCAGCTAATTCTTCGATCTTTTCTGAAAGTTCTTCAGCAGAAATCTCTGATTGCTGAAAAGGTCCCCGTTTTATCCGATGTGGATAGGCAAGCTCAGCTGCCAGGGATATATCTCTACCGGTAATGGCTTTTCTACTCTCAAAGGCGGCATGAGCTCGGGCAGTTTTCAGGATAACCAGATCAGACCGGTGGCCATCCACCTGAAGAGAAGTGCTTAGTTTGGCAATGTCCACCATGTTTTTGGACGAATACTGGACATTAGGCAGGAGCTTTCTGGCCTGGGTGATCTGCTTGGATAGTTCCTGTTCTTTGGGGAGCCACTGCTCCCGGAATGATTCGGGATCTTCTTCATAAGCCAAATGACGCTCCATGATCAAAACCCTTTCGTGAGTTTCCTGGATCCCGCGAATATCCACAGAGAGGGCAAAGCGGTCCAGCAGCTGCGGACGCAAATCGCCTTCTTCGGGATTCATGGTGCCTACCAGGATGAACCGGGATGGATGGCTGAAGGAAATGCTTTCCCGCTCAACAATATTCATACCCATTGCAGCAGAATCTAGCAGTAAATCCACAACATGGTCGTCCAGCAGGTTGACTTCGTCAATATACAGCAAGCCCCGGTTGGCGTCAGCCAGCACACCGGGCTCAAAATGGCGCTCACCTTTTTGAATAGCCTTTTCAATATCCAGGGTGCCTACCACTCGGTCTTCTGTGGCAGAAACGGGCAGGTTTACAAAGGGGGTTGGCAGCATTTCCACTTTGCGCTGATCGCCGTTATTGGATTTTTCCCGGCATTCAGTGCACCAGGTGGCAGGTTGGTTGGGATCGCATCCAAAGCGGCAGTCTGAGAAAGTTTCCACAGTGGGCAGCAGGGCTGCCAGCGCCCGGGCGGCAGTAGATTTTGCAGTTCCGCGTTCTCCGCGTATCAAAACTCCTCCGATCCGGGGGTTAACGGCATTGAGGACCAGGGCGCGTTTCATGCGTTCCTGGCCAACCACTGCAGTAAAGGGGTAAATTGCTGTCATATTGATCATCTTAAAGAGAAAATCGCCATTTTTACCAATAATAGTCAAAAACATCACAAATATTATGGATGTTTTTATTCAGCGTTTATCTTACCACAAAGGTTGCCAAGTTGATATTTGCACTGTATAATGATGTCCATTCTAAAACGGAGCGTGCCCAACTTATGGAAGAAATGAAGTTACAACAAGGGGGAGATGCAATGAGCGATAGTTCATCCCCTGTAGAAATTATGGATATGGAAACCCTTTTAGCCCAGGAAGGTCTGGGGCTCGGGAATATTCCTGAAAAAGGTGATATCCGTAAAGGCGTGATTACCGCCATCACATCGAATGAGATCCTGATTGACGTTCAGTCTAAAGCCGACGGTTTGATCGCCGGTAGAGAACTGGAGCAAATCAATCCCCGGAATCTGGAAGAATTCCAGGTTGGGGAAGAGATCACGGTATATGTCCTTGAACCTGAGGATATTAACGGCCATGTAGTGCTATCTTACACCAGAGCCCAGGAAGAACAGGACTGGGAAAAGGTAGAACAAAGCCTTGAATCCGGAGACGTTATCACGACCTTTGTTGAAGGGTATAACAAAGGCGGTTTGTTGGTGCCGGTCGGCCAACTACGCGGATTTGTACCAGGATCTCTGGTCAGTGTATTCCGTGAAGGAGACACTGGCGCCCCTGAAGATCGCTGGAGCGAAGCCATTGGCAAGGAAATCACACTCAAAGTCATTGAGGTTGATCGTTCCCGCCAGCGCTTGATCCTGTCCGAACGGGACGCCATTGGCGAAACCCGGGAAGCGATCAAAGACCAATTGCTGGACAATCTGGCAGTGGGAGATCGGGTAACAGGTTATGTTAGCAGCCTGGCAGATTTTGGCGCTTTTGTCAACATTCAGGGAGTGGACGGTTTGGTTCACCTCTCAGAACTCTCCTGGGACCATGTAGATCACCCCAGTGACCTGGTGAAAGTTGGCCAGGAACTTGAGGTAGAGGTCATCAGCATTGACGAAGAGAAACGCCGGATCGGTTTGTCCATGCGAAGACTGCAGGATAATCCTTGGATCGAAAAAGCAGAAATAATCCAGGAAGGACAGCTTATTCAGGGCACGATCACTAATTTAACTGATTTTGGTGCTTTTGCACGGATCGAGAACACTGATCTAGAAGGCTTGATCCATATTTCAGAATTGAGTATGGATCGTGTAGGACACCCTTCCGAAGTGGTCAGCGTTGGAGAAACACTGGCGCTGCGGGTCATCAGTCTGGATATGGAACGCCACCGGATCGGGTTGAGCCTTGAGAAAGTGGATTCTGATGAATATGCCGCTATCGACTTTGAACAGATCCAGGAAGAAATGAACGGAGAGGGCTCTCTGGAAGAGATCCTAGCCGGCTCAGAGAAACCTGAAGAAGTTCCTGAGGTGGAAGGTACAGAGGAAGAGCCAGCTGCAGAAGAGGCCGAGCCGGAAGAAGAAGCCGAAGAAGAGGCCGAGCCGGAAGAAGAAGCCGAAGAAGAGGCCGAGCCGGAAGAAGAAGCCGAAGAAGAGGCCGAACCGGAAGAAGAAGCCGAAGAAGAGGCCGAACCGGAAGAAGAAGCCGAAGAAGAGGACTAAACAAGAAATAGAAAAGCGCATCTAAACAGATGCGCTTTTTTGTTATTTTATAAAATTTACATTAAATTAACATGCTAGCTGCGTTTTTGAAAAGGAATTTGGTAGAATGTCTAAACAAAAATAGTGGGGAATGCTTGTTTATTTCATTTACAGTAATATCCGGGGTTGTCCTGGATAGTTGCGGGAGGTTGTCTTTTGGCTAGCATGGAAAGATTTACCCAACGAGCTCGGCGGGTTTTAAGTTTAGCGCACAAAGAAGCTGAACGGATGAAACATGCCCAAATTGGGACCGAGCACTTATTGATGGGGTTGCTGCTTGACCAGGGAGGGATAGCTGGTCAGGTATTACGCGATCTGGGTCTTGATATCGATAGCGTTTTGACTATTACCGAAAGTATCACGGGTTTTGGAGAATACAGCGGAGATGCCCTGGCATTATCCCGGGGAACCCAGCGGGTACTTGAGTTAGCAGTAGAGGAAGCCCGGAATTTGAGCCACCATTATATTGGTGTCGAGCATATTCTGCTTGGATTGGTTACATATAGTAAGGGTGTTGCTAATGATATCTTAGAGCAGCTGGGATTATCAGCTGAACAGATCCGACGTCAGACTCTGCGGGAGATTGAAAATCAGAAAGATAAAGGTAAAACTCAGCGGGAACGCAGACAGATCGGAAAACCAAAACGAGCCAAAGCAAAAAGCAAAACTCCTATGGTTGACCAGCTTGCTGTAAACTTGACAGATCTTGCAGAGGATGGAAAACTGGATCCGGTGATCGGACGGGAAAAGGAAATTGAACGAGTGGTCCAGATCCTGGCCCGCCGGACAAAGAATAATCCGGCCCTGATCGGTGAACCGGGGGTTGGCAAGACCGCTATCGTGGAAGGCCTGACCCAAAGAATAGCTGATGGTGAGGTTCCGGCCCCATTATTGGGTAAAAGAGTTCTGCAGCTGGACCTGGGGTCGGTAGTTGCCGGCACCATGTACCGCGGACAGTTCGAGGAACGTATGAAGAGGGTGATCTCTGAACTTAAACAGTCCGATGCTATACTATTCATTGACGAAGTCCACATGCTGGTTGGCGCCGGATCTGCTGGCTCCGCTATGGACGCCGCCAATATCCTTAAACCAGCTCTCTCTCGTGGAGAATTGCAGGTTGTGGGAGCCACAACCCTGGATGAGTATCGTAAACATATCGAAAGTGATGCGGCTCTGGAACGACGTTTCCAGCCTATCACTGTAGATGAGCCAACCCAGGAAGAAACCATTGAGATCCTGCAGGGCATTCGCCCAGCTTACGAGGATCATCACCAGTTAAAGATATCTGATGAAGCATTGAAAGCGGCCACAGACCTGTCGGCCCGTTATGTTTCCGATCGTTTCCTGCCCGATAAAGCTATAGACTTGATCGACGAAGCCTCTTCCCGGGTTCGAATGTTCAAGAACCCTATCGGTGATGAAGCCAAAGAGGTTGTTCATAAACTTCGTACTGTCCGCAAGGAAATGAAGGCTTCAGATGAAGGACAAGCGCAATTCACGGATCTTCAGACCCTTCAAAGATCTTTGGAAGAAAAACTCGAAGAACTCAAAGCAGCCTGGGACCGCGACAGCAGTCCGACGGTAACCACTGAGGATATCGCGGAGATCGTCTCTATGTGGACCGGCATCCCGGTAATGGAACTGGCAGAAGAAGAATCTGATCGTCTGATGCACATGGAAGAGGAATTACATAAACACATCATCGGACAGGACGAGGCCATAGAGAAGATTTCCAAGTCGGTTCGGCGTTCTCGAGCGGGATTGAAAGACCCCAAACGCCCGGTTGGTTCATTTATCTTCCTGGGGCCGACCGGAGTGGGAAAGACTGAACTTACCAAAGCCCTGGCCAAATTCATGTTTGGCAGTGAAGATGCTTTGATCCATCTGGATATGTCGGAATTCATGGAACGGCATAGCGTCAGCCGGCTGGTTGGCGCGCCTCCTGGATATATTGGCTATGATGATGCCGGTCAGCTCACTGAGGCCATTCGCAGACGGCCCTACTCAATTGTGGTTTTTGATGAGATAGAAAAAGCTCACCAGGACGCCCATAATATGCTGCTGCAGATCATGGAAGAAGGGCATATTACTGATGCGAGGGGCAGAACGGTTGATTTCCGCAATGCCTTAATAATCATGACCTCCAATATCGGCGCGGAACTGATCCAGAATAATGCCTCGATCGGATTTGATCTGGCTTCAGATGAAGAACAATCCCGAAAACGGGATTACGAAGACATGCGACGCAAACTGCTGAAATCCCTCAAGCATACCTTCCGTCCTGAATTCATCAACCGTGTGGATTCAGTGGTTGTTTTCCACGCCCTGAGCAAAGACCACATCAGGGAAATCGTGAATCTAGAGCTGAACAAAGTCCGCGAACGTTTGGTGGAAAAGAACCTCCAGCTGGAAATCACCCCTGAGGGTATTGAGATGCTGGTGAAAATGGGCTACAACCCGGAGATGGGCGCCCGCCCGCTGCGCCGGGTGATCCAGGAAAAGATCGAGAATCAGCTTTCAGATGCGGTCCTTTCCGGTCAGTTCAGCAGTGGAGACATCGTGCTGGTGGAAGCTGCTCTTGGCGAGGATGAGGATGAGGATGAAGGCGAGATCATCCTGACCAAGGGAGATCCAAAGATTTATGGGAAACCCTTCCTGACCGAGGAAGAGGATGAACCAGTGGCAGTAGGATGAAATAATGTCAATTTAACACTAAAAGCTCCCGGAGACGGGAGCTTTTTTTTATCCCATAGGAGGATGCGGGATCCTTTACTTAAGGGGCAGAGTCCTTTTGAAAGGACTCTGTCCCTGTTATTCTAATAACTCCAAAACCTGGGCACTGTGTTTGGCCGGGGATACTTTCTGGAATACCTCCTGGATGGTTCCCTCTGGATCGATTAGGTAAGTTGTGCGGTGAACGCCATCATATTCTTTCCCGAAGCTCTTTTTGAGACCCCAGACTTGATATGACTCACAGACCTGATGGTTTTCATCAGCCAGTAAAGTAAAAGGCAGCCGGTATTTTTCCTGGAACTTCTTGTGGGAAGCAGGCGTGTCTGGGCTGACTCCCAGGATCACTACATTGGCGTTTTGATAGCTGCTGTAATCGTCCCTGAAATTGCAGGCTTCAGTGGTACAGCCAGGGGTGTCATCCTTGGGATAGAAATAGAGCAGAATGTGCTGTCCGGCATAATCCTTTAGATTATGGATATCTCCATACTCATCCGGAAGGTTTAAATCAGGCGCTTTTTCTCCAACTGATAAGTACATTTTTTCTCCTTATATTAATCATCACAAGGAATTGTATTCCCGAAAACTGAAGATGTCATGGGCGCTGATCGCTTTAACTTCATCCCCGTGTTCTTCCAGTATCTTCCGCAAACGGGGCATATGGTCTCCCAAAATCCGGTTCGCTAACGATTTGGGTAGGATATTTAGTTTTTGGACTGACTTATCCCTGTTATGCAGATCCGCGCCGCGGTAGAAGGGGGAAGCTGCGTCTCCGCAATGCAGCAGCCAGCTCCCGGGTTTTCCAATCGCTACCCCACAGTGTCCCCGTGTGTGACCGTGAAGGGGGATGAACAGGAAATCATATTCTGGAGTCTGCAATATTGGAATAGCTTCCAGTCCAAACCAATCTACTATAGATTCCTTGTGCCTGACCCAGCGCGGTTGATGATCCCAGTGATACTGGATGTAAGCGAATTCCATAAACCCCTTTGGATTTTGAATTGCCTGATATTCCGTGGCGTGGACGTGCACCTCCGCCCAGGGGAAATCCACCAATCCCCCAGCATGATCGATGTGAAGATGGGTCTGAATGATATATTTTACATCTTTTGGTTTATACCCTAGGGCTTGAACCTGGAAGATGGCAGTCTCTTCGAGATTACGGGGAACGCCCATCCAATTTAGAAAAAAGTTCATCTTCCTGGAAGGGTTGTTATAGTCCCGCGTGCCGAATCCTGTATCCACCAACACCAGTCCCTGGCTGGTTTCTACCAGCAGGCAGTAGACTATGGATTGTACGTCGGGAAAGGGAGGTTTTAATGACCCGCAGTTTAGGTGATGGATTCTCATGATACCTCCTCGGAAAAATTCTCTGCCCGATGAATCCGCTTGCTGAGTGCGGGATGGGAATGCAGCAGGAATTCCACCCAGGGTTCGGGATCCACTTCTGCCAGATTCTGATTGCTGAGCCGGGTTAAAGCAGATTTATATGCTTTAGATTTACCGGTGATCTGGAGGGCAAATTCGTCTGCTAGATTTTCCCTCCATCGGCTGAAGGCATTGCTGACTGGCATAGTAAATAATCCATAAAGACCTAAAAAGAGGACGAATAACGGCAATGCGGCGATATCAGAAACGGATCCAAAACCGAAATAAGAAACTCCCCAGATCAAGCCCCGTGAAGTCAGGTACAGTCCTCCCAGAGTGAGAATAGTTTGAAATCCCATACCCAGGGGAATATCATGATTTCTCTGGTGACCTAATTCATGGGCGAGTACAGTTTCTATTTCATTGGTCTGGAATTCATCCAGCAGTGTATCACCCAAGATAATGCGTCTTGTATTTCCCAATCCTGTCAATCCAGCATTGGCGGCTTTGGTTCTTTTGCTCATGTCAAAACGGTACACCCCGGTCACATCTGTGCCAGATTTAGCTGCCAGGGCTAACAGACGTTCTGTCAGGTCCTGATATTCATCCTCCAGGGGAGTGAACTTATAAAAGATCGGGAAAAGCAGCACTGGCGCCAGGTTGGCCAGCAGAACATTGAATATTAGAAGAATCCCGGCTGTCCAGAGCCACCAACTTTCTGGAGCGATTCGCAGGACTAAATAGATGATTTCTAGGAATCCCCCGCCCAATACAGCAGAGATCCCAAGATTCTTGATCAAGTCAACAATCCAGCCTTTCAGGTCCTGATTGGATTGTTGAAAACGATGGGGAAGGACATATCCAGTATAAAAAGATAAGGGAAGGTCCAGGATTGAAAATGCGCCGCCGAATATCCCACCATAAGCCAACACAGCTATCCAGGGAATCTGGGTCCAGCTGAAGATCCAGTCCTTTAATAGGCCAGACCAGCCCAACAGCAGCCAGGCCAGGAGCAGGATCGCCCCCAACAGCAGATCAAGTAGCATATATCTGCGGCGGATACTGGCGTATTCTTTGGCAAGTAGTTGCCGTTTTGGATCCAGGGTGGATAACACGTTTTTTTCTTCCGGGCTATTTTCTGTCATAATTCTGATCCTGATAATTTATTGATCGACCACAAAACCATTATAAGGGATTCCTGCTATTCACTCCCCGGCACATGACCCTGACCATCCCGAATTACGGATTATTTTTATCAATCCCGATTGACCCCTAACCATACTATGTACAGAATTGAAAAGCACATTTTCAGGGGACAAAAACACGTATATAATAAATGACAATGGCTCGGGATGGAAAAATTACCTTATATGCGCTGGATTGCGGGACGGTGAATTGGCGCCTGTACCGCATGGAGTACCATTATGATGGTGCTAAGGCGCAGCATGTCACCAGTCCATTATCCTCCCCCCTTGCCAATTTCTCTGATCGTAAGCTTCCAGCAGTTCTTACATTAACACCGGATGGGACAAATCTGGAAGATATCGGCGAGACAGCCCTGAATTTCCTCGAAGACACTGATGTTAGGACACGGGTAAGGGAGTTCTTTAAACCCTCTATTGGAAACCACCTGGTCGATAATCCGTCCCCTCATCAGCTGCGCTACAGCCATTTTAATGCGCTGCTTTATACCAGGCTGCTGTTGAGAAAACTGATCGAGCAGATCCGGGAAGAAAAATATAACTCTGGTCCCCTTGATGATCAAATCCATTTTTCGATAGCCTACCCGGATCGCTGGCGAACGGAGTTTGATGGCAAGATCTTTGAGGATTTTTATCATGTAATACTGGAATGTTTTCCTCCGTCGATCGCCGATCGGGTTCATTTTGTGCCTGAATCTGAAGGGGTGATCCTCGGCTTGAGGGACCAATCTTTGCTGGAGCGATTCCATTCTGAAGATATCAATCTGATTATCGATGTAGGCGGCAGCAATACTACGATCTACGCCAGGAAATATAACGCTGAGACAGGCGCGCTGATAAATATTGACCGCTATGAGGAACCTTTTGGCGGAGGTTTATATGATGCCCTGCTGGCACAACACCTTTCAAATGAGCTGAAAATCCCGGCCAGGGTTTTGTCTGGCGACCCGGCGGCATTTATGACCTTGCGGATCTGGGGCCAGCTGATCAAAGAATCCCTCAGCCGTGAGATCCTTGGTGAACCGGAAATTGTAACAGCTTTGTCCGGCCAACAAGCGCTGACGCTGGTGATGAATAATGGACAGGTTTTTAGACAAAATAAGAAATTGACCCCGAGCGAGTTTGCTCAGTTATGCTTGCCGCTGGATCAAGCGTTCCAAGATGTTCTATCTCGTGGTCTTAAAGAAATGGAAATTGATGATAATGTCATCGGTAGGGTGATCCTGCTTGGTGGCGGAACCAGGGTACCGGGGATACTCAAAGGTATCGAGGATCGTTTTGGTGAAAAACTGATATACCCTCCAAATCCGGAAGAAATGATCGTCAGAGGGATTGGCCTGGCATTTACAGCATCTCTACCAGAACGGGAGCAGGAAGAAAAGAAATTTATCCCGGAGAAAAAAACAGGCTGGCGCCTGATTCGCGAAAACGGTAAGATCGAGGATGTCAAGAAAGAGATCTTAATTGCAGGGAGAAGCCAGCAATCCGATATTTTACTGGATAGCAAGAAATGCTCCCGCACCCATGCCTTGATCCGGCTAGAAGGAAATGCCCTGACACTGATCGATCTAAGAAGTAAAAATGGGACTTTTGTAAATGATATCCAGCTAACCCCCAATTCTGGCCAACATCTCAGAGCAGGGGATGAACTGCGATTTGGCGACCAGAGATTCATCCTGGAGTAGCAAGCTGTGTTTAAATTCAAGACCCCGGAGATAAATTCACTCCGGGGTCTTTTTATTGGGGGGTAAGGACTAGATCCAACCCTGGTTTTTGCAGAACTCGGCCAACCAGGGGATCTCGAACCATTCTCCTCGATAGGCTTTGATAGCCGGGTAAATTGTAACCAGACCCAGGATGGGAGTAATACAAGATAATAGAACAGTTATTACCAGAAGTGAGCTTAAAATCCCGATGATAATATTGGCGCCAATCGATTGAACGGCATGGAAACGGACAAAAGGCCGATCTTTTTGCGGTTCAATTAAAAGGGTGATTACGGCCAGCACTACACCAAGCCAGGGTATCCAGCTCAGCATGGCCCATAATTTATCATCATCGCTAACTTCTATGTCAGCATAGGGGGATTTGGTAATCTCTTCAGTCATTTATTGCTCCTTTTTTATTCCTGTTATCTCTTTATTCTACTTCTTTTAACAGAAAACCAACTGATAAGTTGCTGAAATATCAATATCTTATTGAGGTTCGCTCAAGATGTATTCAACCAATGCGTTGATTTCATCCGCTGATAACCGGTTTCCCCAGACCGGCATAGGCCCAGAGCCGTTTGTTATTGTATTTTCATACGAGGTAGGATCTTTGGTCAGAACATCTGGAAGCAAGGCGGGGCCTCTGCCACCTCCCCGGTCTTCTCCATGACATCCTGAACAACGCTGAGAGAAGATATCGGCTGCGTTTATCGAGGTAGTTCCTTCATTAATATCAGAGTCGGTAGCAGTATCAGCATCTGTATCATCGTCATGACCTTCTACAGTGTCGGTGTCTGTATCCTCGAGAGCTCTCTGAGATATCTCATCCTCTGGAACTGTTGTCGGAACTTCAGCAGCTCCTGCGCAAGCCGCAAGCGCAAGAACCAAAATACTGGCTACAAGAATAAAAAACCATTTCCTGCTCATGCCACACTCCTTTTTCACCAATAAATCTAATTAATACTATACTCTAAAAAGAGCATCCTTTATGCATGATAACCAATATTTAACATCAATCAAATCTATTTCCTCCCGTGACATCCATATCATGTACAATATTCTATGCGGAAACTGTCACCCCAATAAGCAGGTTTTATGCGAAGAATATCGTCCTCAATGACTGTCAGATTCCAGGCCTTACAGGAAAATCGCTATCTATCCGGTTTGAATGACGAGATCCTGCTCCACCTGGCTGAAAACACCAGGTTGATCGCCTATGACGCTGGCGAAACCATCATTCATGAGGGCCAATCCTGCCAGGGCCTGAATATCGTTGAATCGGGCCGGGTTAAGATCTATAAATATTCTTCTACTGGCAGGGAAATGATCATAAACGTCCTGGACAAAGGGGAATCTTTTAACGAGGTGTCTGTTTTCGATCAAAAGGAAAACCCGGTAAATGTCAGCGCGGTGCTCAGCACTCGAACTTGGTTGATATCTGCAGATGCGCTCCGTAAGGTCATCGCGGAACATCCTCGGGCCAGCCAGCAGATCATCATCAACCTATCAAAGAATTTGAGGATGCTGGTTGGTAAAGTGGCAGAATTATCCTTCTATACTGTGACAGCTCGTTTGGCCCGTTTATTGAGGGAACTCCCTGAAGCTCAGTTGACAGGCAGCGGTCCTTCCCGCTTGACCCAGGATGATCTGGCAGCCCGCATCGGAACGGTACGTGAAGTGGTCGCCAGATCCTTGAAAGAGCTGGAAAGAGAGGGCGCGATTAATATTGAGCGGGGAAAGATCACAATATTAAACCAGGAGAAATTGATCGATTGGGAGTAAACAACTCAGTCCTAACAGTGCTCTCTGTCAATCAAAAAGAAAGAAAAAGACCGCCGGATTGTTCCAGCGGTCTTTTTGTCTTTTAGACCTTACTTCAGTATTGTTATAAATTATAGTAGTTCTTATCTGAAAGAAAAGCCGTAAACAAAAGCACTGGTCATCAACAACAACAGAGCTGGCAGGACAGTTAATATCATTTTTTGGGAAAGGATCGGTTTACCGGCTTTAAGAAATGCCAGGAGTAACCCCCCCACACCAATTAGAGCTCCAGCTATGCCAACTAGAAAATAGCCTCCAGATACTTTTCCTTGAATACTTAGGATGATGGGAAGGAAAGTGATCAGGGATCCAGCGATGCCATGCGTTAAGGCCAGAATTATCGTAGCTGTTTTACCTTCGGCTGTATAACGGGTGATAGCGATTGCCGCAAAGCCAAGGATGGCAAAGATTAGATACGGGGTCGTGAATTGGGGTAGATGTTCTGCTACCAGGCCCAGGGAGATGCTGAGGGGGATCAGGGTGGAGACGATGACCACGATCTGGTTTTCCAATCCCTCAAAACCCAGGATGATCAGCAGCAGGCCAGCAACTAGCAATACGCCAAAACCAACAGTATAACTCCAGGTTGACAGAGTATTAAGATCATTTAATCCAAAACTGATCTGGTACGCTGCCAGCAGGCCAGTAATTAATAGAAGGATTCGATCCAGAACGGATATTTGTTTCATTTATTAGACTCCTGTGAAGAACATCAGCAGCATGGCGCTTAACATATACAACGAGGCATATTTAAACAAACCAAATGTGATGCGTTCAGATGGCGATCGTAGACTTTGTACTGCCAGGACGAACAACCCTGCTGACAATACAATCAATAACCTCAAAAATCCCCATGTTAATCCAACGCCGTAGGATGCTGCTCCGAAAGCAAGCGTGGCAAGCACACTGGAAACAGCGATAATCAAACGAGTCGTTTGAAAGCTGTAGGTGCTGGGGAATGTGGGCACCTTGGCTTTTTGGTAATCATCGTGATAGCGCATGCTGAAGGTGAGAATGTGTGTGGGAATCCAGAACAAGACACCCATTGCAAGTGTGATTCCTACCCAATCGATTTGGCCTGTGCCCAGAACTCTACCTGCCAGAACGGGCATTCCTCCGGAGATACCGCCCCAGATGATTGACCAGGCAGTACGTCTTTTTAACCAGATCGTGTAGACCACTACGTCAAAGAACAAACCGGCGAAGATGATAACTCCATAAAGAGGATCAAGGAGCAGTGCCCAGGCGATGCCGATAACCGAGAGGACCAATCCAAAGATCAAGGCCTCTTTTGGTTGGGTTTGCCCTGTGCTTAACGGTCGTTTACTGGTTCTGGGCATGATCGCGTCAATATCACGGTCGTACCACATATTCAATACAGTACTCCCGCTGATAGAGAGCAATAAACTGCCGGTTAATCCCAACACTGTTGGGATATTGTGAACCGGGCAGCGAGCGCTCATATACCCCGCTATACCGGTGATGAGCAGTAAAGCTGTTTGGAGTGATTTAACCAGCGGGAAGTATTTTGATTTGATATGCTTAAAAAGTCGTTTTTGTTTTTCCATAAAGATTCTTTCAGTAAAATTGAGAAAAGTAAAACTTGTATATTTCTCTATTTTACTTCATCCTGTACACACCTAAAGCCGATTTGCGGGCTGTAAAACTGTGGGCCAGCGCTATTTTCTTTCCAAACTCTTAGATCAACTTCGTAGGAGTAAAAGCTCCCACCGCGCATATAGCGGTAATGTTGATCGGGATGATCATCGCCCATCCACTGCCAGACGTTCCCGGCCATATCGTAAAGGCCATAGGGACTGGCAGAATCTAATGTTTCATAAGAAATTCCATCAATTGTATAGGTTTGGCCGTTGTAAAATCCGACCGGGGTGGTATTGCCTAATTTCCCGAACATCTTTTCAAAGAGATCAAAGGAAGAATAGAAATTAGCATTATTCCCATGAATTTCTTCTCCCCATGGGAAAGCAAGACCATCTTCGCCTACGATCTCTGTTCCCCTGGCGGCTTTTTCCCATTCCAATTCAAGAGGAAGCCGTCCACCATAGAACTTACAGTAAGCATTGGCTCCAAACCAGGTCACCATCGTCATGGGATGATTGGCGTATTCAGGTATTGAGGCGAATGTATCGCCTTCACGGATTAACCGGACGCCATCTGTAAAGGGCAAGTGGAGATGATCCCCGGCTTTGATCTCTTCTTCATGATGAGCACCCTGGAAAGGGTCACCCGGATAGTATCCACCAACACCCTCTTCGCTCCAGATTTCTTCACCAGTCTCAACAGAAAAGTCTCCGATCGAGATGGTACCGGCAGCCAAGGCCGAGTTAAGGTATTCGGCATATTGCGAAACAGTTACATCTGTGACCATGATCTGAAAATCATAGCCAATCATGGTGGGGTGGCTCTCCTGTCCGAGGGGGAATTCTCCGGTTGGCACTGTAGACCAAGAATCTGGATCAACTCCGGTGTCAACGTAAGGTGGAGTGATTGCACTGATATTAGGGGCGGACTGACAGGCAGTTCCGATTAATGTTATAAAAATTAAACTGAGTGTTATACGTCTCATTTGGAAATCTCCTCAAGTGTCGCTTTGAGCTCTTCCATCTTTTGTTTTTGTTGCTCGAGCTCTGCTTCTGCGTTGACTTTCATCTCGTTCTTGTATTCATCTGACCAGCGACCGTTCTTAAGGAATAAATCATATAAACGCCATCCCATGAATACAGCCACCAGGACAAGCATGATACCAAGGCCAAAGTCTATCAACAGCATGGTTGTGTTGACAAGCGGTTGTTGACTGAACTCGTCAACAAAGAGGCGTTTCATGGAGAATATTGTCGCTGAACCAAAAGCAATATTAGACATGATAATAATCGTCCAGCCATACCACTTGCGCACTTTTCCTTTTAGACCTGATAGATCAGCATAGTAAAACAGGATAATGGTGGCAATTAATGCAGCCAATATATGCCAATGTCCGGTCAGGGTGATCCGCTCTTCTCGCGCCGGCCAAACACGGAAGATTTGTTCGAGCCTGATTGCCATGAAGATACCCACACCGCTCACTGTGAAATTCATAAAGACCATCTGCCAACCAGATCCAAACTTGAGTGGGTCGCGCAGCAGAGCCGCCGTTTTTTGGAAGAAGGTGGGTTTTTCAATATCAGCGGTTCCGTCTTTGACTAACTTGTCCCAGGAATAAATGACATAAAACAAGGCGGGAAGCATTACCAAGACTGCCCCGCCGTAGATAATGGTGTGAGCCCATTCCAGCCAAACAATGGATAATGCACCGGCTGTAAGCACGATAATCCCCAAAGTCATGATAGGCATTGCCCAATGGTGGAGTTTGCCCTTGAAATCCAGCCAACGACCGACAATCAGGGTGATTGCAACCCCAACAAGAGACAACATGATATGCAGGTGGCCTATGATGGCTTTTTGCAGAGAGGTGTGAATCGGGTGCCGAATAAGGTCTTCAGCCAAGAATGTTTCATGCCCATTTGCCCAAAAGGAACCGGTTACAGCTCCCCAGGTTGCGGAAAGTAAAGTAGCAACAGCCATGGTGAAGAAAGCTACCCGTTCCCAATCAACACCTTTTTTAGTGCGGGCATAAGGGGAACCTTTGGGTAAATAGTATTCTTTTTTCCAGGGCCAGAGTGCTGCGGCCAGCAGGATCCCTGAGAAGAAGACCAGAGATTGCCCGAGCAGGAAAAGTCCGTGATAGGCATAGTTGTGCCCAAAATATGCGAATAATAAGCCGAATATTAACGCGGTGAGATACCCGACAGTGATGATCCCATTGATCATTACCTGCTCATTGCGTTTCATTGGAACGATATCTGTAATAAAGTAAACTTCGATGGCAAGGATAGTCATCGCGATCGTGTGGTAGAGCATAATGATGCGACCTTCACGATCTGCTTGGGAAAGATCCATCCCCAGTACTTTTACCGTGATATCCCGAATACCCCATTCCACCATGGGCCCGGAAAGGGTTCCCCAAATTGCGGTAACTAGAGCGATTGCAGCAAGAGCTACAAGTGCCAATCCCCGGGTGGAGGTGAAAAGGTAAACAAAACGTTTTTTTAATGCTTCCATGAATATTGCTCCTGTTCTTGATGATTGATATATCAGCCTAATGCTAAAACAGCGATATTAGATAACAATAACACAGCGAGGATAATTAGTCTTTATTAAAAGGCAAAATCCGGTTGCCAAGTCACCAGCGACAGCAATCGAACAAGGTGACATATTGCTTCTATTTAAGATATCATATTGCGGGTTAACTGTCATTGATTTATGACAAATTGGACCCGGATTTCAGATAGACAGCCAAGGGTGAAAGAACAGATTATTCTGGAAATGGGATGTTGCGGATTGGAAACCCAAAAGAGTTTTTTATTAAAGATAAAATCGCAGAAAAGACCTCCTTGACCACTCTTGGCAGGTCAAGCGGTTTCGGTTGTGACTATTTTCAGTAACTCTTCCGGCTTTATTACTGAAATATGGGCGCGGTCTGTGCTAATGAAGCCCTGTTTATCCAACCAGCTGAGGGATCTGCTGACGGATTCAGGGGCGGTCGCAAGAAGAGCAGAGAGGTCGGCCAGGGGAAACTCGCGACGATCAATTCTGTTCGCCCCATCGCCGCTCAAATCCAGGATCAGCTTTGCGCAGCGAGAGACAACAGTTCTAAACGACAGGTCCCCGCATAAATTTATCAATTCCCTGGTGCGGCCTGCCAGAACCTTCATCAAGGCTAAACCAACCACAGGGTCGGGGAATTTTCTGACAAGGTTTTCAAAGTCCTCATAATTAATATTCCAGGTGAGACAATCTTTAACAGCGAGTGCTGTAGCCGGGTTGGGTTCGCCATCTATCGCTGTGACCTCATTGAACATAGTGACGGGTTCGATTGTAGAGAATATTTGTGATTGCCCATCGCAGCCATAATTGCAGAGATGGACTTTTCCCGAAAATAGCACAAACATGCCTGCAGCGGGTTCATCCTTGCTGTAGATATACCTATTTTTCTTGTATCGCTTCAGCTGCCCGGAATTGATTATCCCTACCAGATCGGCGGGGCTGAGATTCTTAAAGTATGGAACACTGCTTAAGAGCTTAGTATATTCTTCCGTCATAATCCGAATGTCCTCTAGATCTATTATAAACCTTTATGGCCATATGAATGAAAATAAGCCTGAAAATCCCCCTGTACTTGATATATATCAAGTACATTACAAACCCTTTGTGCTATAAATCACACAACAGGGACTTTAAGAGAAATTTCTGGATTCTATTAAGTATCATCAGGCTTATTCGTTAGGAGGATATATGAAATATTTTTCTCGCAAGAATCTAATTATCCTGGGTGCACTTCTTTTGTTGGCAGTGATTTTGGCCGGCTGCCAGCCAACTGAGGTCATCAAGGAAGTAGAGGTCACGGTTGTGGTTGAACCCACGGCTGTTCCGCCAACTCCTACTGAAGAGCCTGCTGATCAAACGGCTTTCCATGTAGCCTGGGAAAGCGGACCTCACAGCACCTATGACCAGGGCCGCGGCCCTAACGATTGGTGCGCCCGCTGCCACTCCCCGCAAAACTGGAACCCGGAAGCCACAATTGGCCGACCGCCAAACTGTGTTTCCTGTAAGTTCCCCGGCCAGGATATTATAGTAGGGGACGGCAATGTCCTCATTCCAGAAGAAGAATGGAAAGCAATTCCCTGTGAAACATGCCATATGATGGAAGATGGTATCGCCGGTGAAATTGCCTGGCTTAATCCGATCGCGATGGAATATGTCAGTGTAAGCAGCACAACCGAGCTGTGCGAAAAGTGCCATGTGACCACCACAGGAAATGCCTTTGGATCCGGAGTTGATCATAAAATCACTCTGGGAGGCAGCGCCCACCTGAATTACGGTGGATTCATTGGTGAAGAAGCTCCTCCTTCATTCTGCACAGATTGTCATGATCCTCACACCACAGAACCTTTGGGTTGTGTAGATTGCCACGCGGAAGATATCGAACAGCCAGAACATGCTTTCGGCGCATTCGCATCAATGCGAGACACTGTTACATGCATGGCCTGCCACGACGCTTCCGGCGCAGATGTTGGTCCTCATCCTGATGAGGACATTGATCTCTGGGTGACAACCCTGACCGAAATGGGCAGAAGTGGACCTACAACATCGGCAATTGTCTCTCACAGTATCGTCTACGAAGTAGCATGTGATCGCTGCCACTATGTAGATAATGAATGGTCGCTCACCGTAAGAGAAGCTGATGGTTCGATTCCGGAGCCGGCAGAGGAAACAGCAGCACAATGAAGCCCCGAGGGTCAGCTGAACTGCCTTATGTCCCACGCAGTTAATACCCTGTGCTAAAACTGTTTCGACAATATCCAGAAGACTAATTATTATCACCGGTGGGGCGAGAGTTAATCTCGCCCCACTTCACCTTATATAATGAAAGCAGGATGTTTATGAATAGAAAAAGAATTGGCCAATGGATCTTAGTTGTGAGCCTGTTATTTGCCATGGTATTGATCTCCGGGTGCCAATCATCAGGAGAACAACCAGAACCAGGCAGTCAGGTATCTGAATCGACAGACATGAATAATAATTCCACAAGTGATTCGGGAGAAGGAACTGAGGATTCGGACTCCGGCGAGACCCAGGGACTGGATCCTTTAGTAATTGCTCAACAGGAATGGGAGATCAGCGCTCATGCCAGTTCGTTCGTCGTTGATAGTGAGGGAAATAATAACCCTTGTGCAAGATGCCATGCGCCTATGAACTGGATGCCCACGCTGGACGATATTCCAGAAAGCTGTCAGGCCTGCAAATTTGAATTGCCAGTTCCTCCATCTTTCATCCAGGAAAGTGAGTGGCAACAGGTATCATGCCTTTACTGCCATGAAGCGGATAAAAAAGGAAACATTCAGCCTGAGGTATCCTGGTTAGAGATCCCTGCCCTGGAAGAATACTCCGATGTGGAATCTCACTCAGAGTTATGCCTGAAATGTCATAACACCGAGAACGTTCCAGAACATGGACTGGTGGTTGTTGGCAGCGGCCATGCGGATATGCAGTGTACAGAATGCCACTCACCGCACAATACTACTACGACATGCATGAATGGCGATTGCCATTCAGATGTTCTATCCGATACCGATCAAATTCTCGGCCACGATGATGACCACAAGGATGTTTCCTGTGCGGCATGTCATGATAGCGCCGGTTGGGATGTGGGTCCTGATCCCGAAACAGGAATCTGGACAACCTTCAGCCCCTGGTCTCATCAGGTTATGATCGGGGAAGCCGATTCAATACTACAATCTGGCACTACCCCATTTTCTTCTCACGATATTGGATTAGAAGTAAATTGTGAAAGGTGCCATTTCTCCGGAAATCCCTGGGAACTGACAGAAAGTGTAGAGATCCCTTAATCAGATTGGTATCAATAATACTGGGTACATAGAAATGGAGATGGAAAAATGAATGGATCTGCGAAGAGTTTACGAGTAATTGCAATTCTTCTGTTAGGTATGACAGCTGCCATAAACCTGCTGGGCGGTACAGGAACATACTGCGCTGCATTTTCAAGTAATGTTGGTTATCGAATGGCTTTTAAGGCTATCATGGATTACCGGTGGATTTACCAGATTGTCATGGTCGGTACAGTGTTAACGGGCATAGCAGGCATTATGGCCCTGGTGAAGCTGCTTAAGGGAAAACCTGGAGTTTATCGTTTCACGATGATCTTATTGATCATTGGTACACTCCTGGGAGGTACTCAATTCTTTGCATCCATGATATTAAGAGGGAAAGCTACTCCAGCAAATGTAAAATTCTTTACAAATGTGGTAACGCTAGTCTACTTCTTGATTCTCGGATTACCAGGCATCAAGGATAAAATTGATTTCTCCAATCCATCTGATAAATCCGAGACAAACTCTGCTGGTGGACTGGTTGCATTTTTAGCAGGTATCATTACACTGACAATTTTCTCCTGGGCAGGACCCTCTCATACATTTTTTGGTGAGAATTGGGTGTTTGTCTTTGAAACACCCCTGTTAATTGTCGGAACTATCCTGATCGTAGGAGGATTCTTAACCGTGTTACGTGAAGTGCTGAATCACCTTTCACAAAAAACAGCGAACCAGGAGTATAAGATATAAAAAAGTTCCGCTGAATATAAATCTCAAATCTGGGAAATTAAGGTTGAGAGATTGCCTTTAAAAAAAAAGATAGCTATGCGATCACATAGCTATCTTTTTTTTGCCTTAGAAAAGAACTACAAAAGAATAATCAAGTAGATTAATCTAGTCTGAGCCAATATCTTTTCTGAAACCCCAGGTGAAAGCCAGGGTCATCAAAAACAGTAGTGGTGCCAGAATGGCAAAGATGAAATCTGCGGTGAAGATCCCCAATAATGGTTTTCCAGCTACCAGGAAAGCCAGGGCAATTCCACCAATGCCGATCAAGGCTCCGCCGACACCTACCAAACCAAAACCCTTTACAGCATCTTTGGTGACGAAGCATTTATAAAGAGGCAATCCAAAAATGATCAGGCCGGCCACACCGTGGAATACAGGAACCGCAACGCTTTTTAGTGAATGCCCGCTAATGCTGGTATATGCAATCGCCAGCAGCCCTACCAGGGCAAACCAGGAATAGAGTTTTTTGTAATCAGGCATGAACTGGTTCATCAACCCCATGGATATACCCAGGGGGATCAAGGTTGCTACTGTGAGCACGTAAGGGGATGCCAGGATACCCCAGCCGAAAAAGATCAATAACAGACCCGAGACCAGCAGGACCACAAATCCCATCATGTAATAAATATCATAAAGAGCTTTTTCTTTCTGGTAGCGCTTATAAAAGTACCAGAGCAAATAAATAGCGGTTAAACCGGTCAGGAGAAGGATCAAGCCATCTAGGTTTAACATGAGGTCGAATTTTAACATTGCAGTACTCCTTTTAAATATAAGTATTATTACTGGTTGTTATTATATTATAGACATTATTGCTAGAAAAAGCAAAAAAAGCTGTGATATTAGTCACAACGGAATCAAATTGAGAGGGGAGAAAGGTGATTGCGTCGAGCTTAATCATAATTTAATATTATATTCGTAATTTCTTAACAATATATCATTATGATTTGGTAGTTAATCATATGCTCCCACTTTATTCGTTTCCGGGGGCTGTTAGGAGAAAAAATGACAACTGTAAATAAAAAAAGAGTGTTTTCAGTCCAGACCAGAAATAACATCACTTTGGATATGTTCCTATTGATCTCTGGTTTAATTTCAGTTCTATCCGGTATTTACTTCCTGTTCCTTCCCATTGGAGGATTCCAGGGAGGAAGAAACCCATTCTATGAGGTAATTATCTTCTTTGAACGCCATACCTGGGGTGATGTCCATACCTGGTCCAGCGTGGCTATCATGGCCCTGGCGGCTCTGCACATCCCTTTGCATTGGCAGTGGATCGTCAAAATGACCAGAACGGGTTTTCGCACGATGTTTGGAAAAAGCAAACTGAATAAAAACAGTCAATTTAACCTGTTTGTCAATATTCTGATTGGAGCAAGTGGGTTGATCTGTGGGCTAAGCGGTTTGTATTTCCTTTTTCTTCCCGCGGCACCTACCTGGATATTTACTCCGTTGGTCTGGGACTTGATCCATACCTGGAGCGGGGTGGTTATGACTGCGGCCGGCATCCTGCATTTTGGGATTCACTGGAAATGGGTAGTAAAGGTTTTGGGAAAATATGGAAAAGTATTACTTATCCCGAACCCCGCCAGGCGAGTAGAGCTTGTTTTAAGAACCTCGGCAGTTCGCGCTGACGATAGTATCAAAAGAAATGTAAATTAATGGTATTCCTAAGAGGTGGATTATGGTTAAGAAAATAATGTTATGGACAGTATATGTTTTGATCGTTGGATTATTGGTTTTCGGGGCAGCCAACCGCACATCGGCAAAAACCGATCAGGGGCTCCTAATCGGAAATCCGGAAGAGATTATCGGTGGGCGAGGCCAGGGAAATGGCAGCAGTGTAGAGTATGGTGAATATGAAGCCGCTGACCATGAAGAAGTTCTAGAACAACAAGATTGGGTGACTCTGAGCGGACAGATCATTGCTGTTGGTTCCGAGGTTCTTGAGATCCAAACCGGCTCTGCCGGAATTCTGGAAATTGAGGGGCGCTCATGGCGTTTCGCCCAGGAATTGGGTTATGTTCCCGGGGAGGGAAATGAGGTCGTTGTGCAAGGGTTCTATGAAAATGGAGAGTTCGAAATATCCACTATACATGACCTTGCCACTGACCAAATTTTCAAATTGAGAGACGAGTATGGAAAACCCATGTGGGGCGGCGGCAGAAATCAATAGAGCTGAGAAATAAATAACGGAGCCCAAAGGCTCCGTTATTTATTTAAGGGAGAGATACAAAACTCTACAACAGACGCAATTCTAAAGCATCTTTTTCGCTGCAGGTTTCCTGGCATTCCAGGCACTCGATGCATTCCGCGCTGCGCAGATTGTTGGTCAGGTCAGGGATATCCATCGGACAAGCAGAGTCACAGCGGCGGCAACTTGTACAGCTATCCTGGTTGAGGACCAGCCGCAGCGGAGCAAACTTGTTAAACGGAGCCAGAACAGCACCCAGGGGGCAAAGGTACTTACACCAGAAGCGTCTGTTAGCCATGGAAGTTATCACAAAAGCGATCAACACGCTCCACAAGAGAGGGGTTGTCAGCTGGAAACTCAGCAGCGCTCTGGCTGGACAGATCTCCCGCAAAGGGGGGTAGATCGCAAATGCGCTGGCCAGGAGGATGACTGCCAGGACTAGGTATTTTAAACTCCTCAGCCAGGCATCGTTGCGGGGGGAAATCTTATAAGGTAGATGGACCTTGTTTCCAGCCAGTTTAATTTTCATGTTCCCGAAAAGACGGCTGGAAAAATTTGCCAGGAAGTCCTGGAGAGTACCTATGGGACACATCCATCCACAAAAAGCCCGTCCAGCCAGCAAAGACACACCGAGGACACCCAAAAAGACTGAGAAATTGAGAGGAGAGGTGGTTTTTAATGTTTCCCCGGTTGTTATAAAAGACCAGAAAGTTTCGACAGCTCCGAAGGGACAAAACACATCAAACGCGCCGCCCTTGGAAGATTCCCCGGGCATGATATGTCGGAGGCCGATCAGAATTGAACCTACTAGAAATATGATCTGGATGACTGTTCGGGTGGAGATATCCGAGCGGTTGTTTTCTTGACTCTTGGACTTATTTGCCATAAAGGTAATTAACCTCTTTTGTGGACCCTGCAGGACCTGCCAGAGAAATGGAAGTCTTGTTTAAGGGCAGGACCCCGCAGGATCAGGAGAGAAGTATTATTTTATATAAAAAGAATCAATGACTCTATCAGGTTATGTTCTTCGCCGCTGCGGGAAGGCAGGAAACCCAGCGCCAAACCCAAAATAGTGAACAACACCAGGGCTAAAATGATAATCACAGGATAATGATCCGGGTTGATTTTCATATTAAGCAGCTTCGTTTTCTGCAATCCAGCCATTGATCAGTTTTTTTGTGCCCGGAAGCAAGATCACTACCAGCAGAATTGCGCTTAACAATGGGCCAGGTAGGAACATGGAGAATCTCCTCAGGCGGACGACATCGGTTAAACCCACTGGCAATCCTGCAATAATTGACAAAGAGGAGGCAAAAATACCTGCCGGAATTGTCCAGTTTTTCCCTACTACAAGGGCGTAAATGAATACTGCCCATGCTGTAGCAGCCCACCAGGTCACAACCAGACCCATGGCGTACATACCGATTAGAGCACTTTCCTGAACGGTCTGATAGCGTGAGATCGCACCAACGCCATCGATGAAGATCATAACATAAGCCAAGCCGCTTACGAAAGCGAGGGCAATGATTTTGTTATTTACTCCGCCGATGAAGAGCATTCCGAACCAGAGTACAAAGGCGATTAGAAAGACCCAGATAGTGGGAGTTGGCATTCCAATACTGGCTGGAGGAATCATGGGGAAGAAACCAGACAGGAGCTGCAGTGTGCCGGCCACTACACCCAAAGACCAAGCCCATTCCTTTTTATTGAGAAAACCGTAGAGAACAACTGCCCAGATTGCACTGCCGGTCATGCCGATCCAGCCCATCATGGCGTGAACAATCCTGACTGTGATTGCTTCATCAGGTCGCCCATCCAGGATTTTTCCTTCTACGATGGGAATATATGTTACGGCTATCAAATATAAAGCCAAAAAACCAAGCAGGATGCCCACAACAGACAGGGCAGCACCTAGTTTTTCATTATTTTTGAAAGATTTCATATTTAACTCTCCTTATTCAGTATTGGATACAAGGTAAAAGAAACGCAGCCTGGGCCTGAGAAGATCAGGTTAAGCTGCGTCTCTATTTAATACTGTCCTATGATTCTTATGTGATTACTCAGAGACATTCTCGTCTTTAATAAGGTGTTTTTTGAAGTAAGGTACCAATAAAAAGACCAGCAATCCGGCTGCCAAAAGTGCCCCATAGAGATAATCGAGTGTTTTAGTGCGGAATATTTGGGTGGGTATATTGATCATCAAGATTGCAATTGAGCCACATAGGGCTAACCACCAGCCTTTCTTTTTCCCTACGGCCAGGAGAGGAATGGCGGCGAAGAGCAGAATTACCGCAACCCAATTGACTTCTCCAGCCCAATTAAACAGCCACCAGGTGAAATCTTCGTAAAGGGGATACATAGGGCGAGTAGCCATTGTGCGCTGTGCGCCTATTCCGATGGTAAAAGCGTGGGTAATCAACATGCCGAGGAATACCATGGCACCAAAGCTGGTCCACTTCTCGACAGGTTCTGCTTTCCGTAGGAAAATGAAACTGATATATCCAAATAGCCCCATGAAGGCGATAGTCATCGGCAGAGGAAAGCCTGGCACCCAGCTGACATAAGGCAGGAACATGAAGAATCCACCGATTGATGGCATAGCAAATGCAGTCATTGCCACGGGGTAGGTCCATTCAGTGCCTTTTTTAATTTCACCAGAGATGACAATTAAGATTGCGCCTGCGACAAAGATCAAAGCTCGCCAGACCGGGTAGAAGAAATCAAATAGTTTTAGGCCGCTGGTAAAAGTCGGGTTGCCCGCGTCAATGTGAGCCATCAGGTTAACCAGAACGCGTTCCAGGGATGTTTGGGTCAGGAAAGGGATCAGATATGCCATCAATAGGCCGATAACAACGGCGATGACAGCCATGACGGTGCGGTTCTTCTGAGAAGTTTCTTGCATAAAGTAGCTCCTTACATAAAGGTTAATAATAAAATATGTGGTCAATTGTGAAGTTTATCTCATACCGAATCATTTTGCTTTGCTTTAAAGCAAAATCAGGATTGGAAAATTATTTTCCGATCCTGATTTATTGGATTTTCTAACCTGTTTGCTGTAAAGGAAACCCAGGTGAAGGATACTCCCCTACAATGAATATTGACTCTTTTTAGAAACTAGAGTTGTCCAAGAACTCTCTTTTTGATCCACGGGATCACCAGAATTGCAACAAATACTGCTGATAACATAGCACCGCGGAGCCATTCTTGCCCGGAGGGGACATTATAGCGATCTATATAGGTGAGGAATGCTCCAGCAAAAGTAACAATTCCAGCAATCATACCAGTGTACCAGCCCAGCTCTTTCCGAGCAGCTATGAATCCGATGGCGACAAAGAAGAGCACAGTTGCAGCGTACATTACAAAACCACCCAGGAAAAGTTCAGGATTACTGTCGGTGGGATTATAGAAAGGTCCTTTGGTGAGGAAGTGACGTACACCATGTTGCGCATTCATGAAGACCATACCACCAACAACCCCCAGCGCCAAGAAAGTAATAACCTGAGCGATTTTGGTTTTAAAATCAGCTTTCTCCGTGAGTAATATGACGAAATAACCCACAAGGCCTACAATCATAATGAATATGGCGGGAGACATACCAGCATCAGGATTTTTGTTTCCCAATGCATCGGTCGTAACGAGTACTAACCAAGGGATTACCATCGTCATGCCGCCCATCGATGGGATAGCCATAATTGTTAATGCCAACGGACGGGCCCATTTCTTATCAGCATAAATATCTTTCGCGATCATAAGCAAAGTAGCGCCACCGAAAACAAAAAGGGCGATCCAAACATGAAAGGTTGCTACTAGTATTCCAACAGGAGTGTCCCAGACACCATTGGGATCTTGAATTTGATTAACCTCAATTAAGCGGTGCAGGGGAGTGCTTAATGCTTTTGCACCGAGAAAAGGTGCTGAGATTATCAAAAAGATGCCGATTAATACGGCGATGGTGGTCATTATAAGACGACCTTGTTTAGTGGTTTCGTTTGTCACTTGTTTTCTCCTTTTAATTAATTTTCAATAAATTTTATTTAATAAGATTTTTTAATCATCCAATGGTATACAATTAATATAGCAAAAAGGGCGCCTGCTGTCTTTATAAAAGAATAAATTGAGATAAAAGATATGAATGAGCTTGAATCAGTTCTCGATGACTGTCTTAGCTTCTCCAAATTAGCGGTAGAAGATCGTTATGAACTCGCCAGGCAGGCTGTCCGGAGGACCTGCCAAAAAGGTGAGTTTATCTGCTGGCAAGGTGAAATCTGGTCAAAAGTGTTAGTCCTGGTCTCTGGCGGTCTGGAATGGTCCATGTTATCTCCACAGGGGAAGCGGCAGGTCGTGTTTCGACTTGAGCCTGTTTGTGCGGTTTGGGGGCATTCGGTTTTTGATCAGGAACCGATGCCAGCGTCACTGGAGGTTATGGAAGACAGTGAGATATATGTTTGGCCCAGTGAAATTATTGTTCCGATTATGTCTCGGAATGTGGAAGCGGTTTGGGACATTACCCTTGAACTAATAACTATGATGAGACAAGTACGTAATATTGTCTATGGATTTGCTTTTCAACCAGTTTCCGGCCGGCTGGCGAGGTTGCTACTGGATTTTTATCATCCAGCAGATGGTATGTCGGCGGAACGTGATCTTACTTTGGAACAGATGGCTAATTCCGTTGGCACAACAAAGGAACTTGTGAGTAAAACTTTACACCATTTTGCAGACGAAGGAATAATAGAAATCAATCGGATGCAATTTGTTTTTAAGGACATGGAAGGGTTAGAAGAACTGGCCAGCCAGGATTAGGATAACAGTGTGCCAGCCGCGAAGGGGACATAGACTGGATTTGAAATAATAACTTCTAGTGAAAAGCTCTGTCGTCTTTGCTTACTTAAACAAAAAAGCAACCCGAAGTCTGTTTGATTCGGGTTGCTTTTTTGTTTGTGCGTTAAGGATTATTTATTCAGAGAATTCTTCCAAAAGTCGCTTTTTGAACAGAGGAATAAGCATCATGACAACGATGGAAAGACCCATAAGTGACCCAAGCAGGTAATCTATGGTTGCGTGGCGGACATAGTGAGTAGCTCCGCTGACCAGGCAGCCAACTGCGCCGCCGATCAGAGCCAGGTACCATCCGGATTTATTGCGTACACCTAGCTGGTAGATGGCTGCGACCAATAAACCAAAGGAGACCCATAATCCGAGCCAACCAAAATAGGTCATGGAAATGCCTTCAGCAAATAAGGGGCGTTTTGGATGCCCATAAAGGATCCTGAAGGCAGCGTGTCCGTTGGCAAAGTTCTCGGCGGCTGAGACACCCAGCATCGCGAAAACGAAAAAGTCCACTAGTTTTTGTTTGAAGTCACCCTTATCCGCTAACAGAACAGCAAAATATGGGATCAATCCGATTGCCATGATTATCATTGCTGGGGGAAATCCGCCTTCTTTGCTTCCCACAAAGTTCATCCAGGGTACGATCATATACGCGCCGCCCATGGAGGGGACTGCCAAACTTAGTAAGGCTAATCCGCGGGACCAGGCTTTACCTTCATATAATGGCTTGGCGATGACCAACAGTGCTATACCTGCAATCGCACTCATTGTTCCCCAGAAAGGATAGAAGAAACTGACCAACCAGGTTGTTAGTGTCAGCAGCGGGGCGCTGGGATTTCCTTCGGCTGTGAATTTGGCGATCCGCTCAATCTGGTAGGTGAGGATCGGATTTACCATCTTGAAAGCCGTGAAAGGAACAACGGCAATCATCAGGACAGCGGCTAAGATGACCAGCCCCATAACGATTTTTTTGGTACCAGGACTTGTGTTTGGTGACATTTGTTCTCCTTTGATATGATGAATATTGGGATAGATAAAAATACTTGCTACTCGACCTTATTATTCCTATATAATCAATATACAATCAAGTTTGGATTAGTGCCTTGACTTTTAATAATATCAAAATAATTTTCTGGAGGCTGAGTGGTAGATCTTAGCAAAGAGTTGTCCGGGAAGGATGTGTTTTCCCGTTTTCCAACCGAAGTGCTGGCCCAATTAGAGGATTATTCCTTGTCACGAAGACTGGAGGAGAGGGAGCATCTTTGCCGCCAAGGAGAGGTCTGGCCTTATGTTGTTTTTCTTGCTGAAGGGCAGCTGAACTGGTCAATGGTTTCTTCCGGTGGAAAAGAACACCAGCTCTTTAAAGTTAAATGTGGGGATGTGTTCTGGGCTCATTCAATATTTGACGATCAACCCATGCCGGCATCGCTTTCCGCTGATGGTCAGGTCCTGTCCTATATCTGGTCCAGGGATACTATTCTGCCCTTACTGATGAAATATCCCAGGGCTATGTGGGATATTCCAAAAAAACTAACAGGTACAATGCGCAGCGCCCGGGAGATCATTTATGGCCTGGCATTTCAGCCTGTTGCCAGCCGCCTGGCTGGTTATATTTTGGACAACCTTGAATCATCTGGCCAGGATTCTTTTTCGAGGGATATGACTCTGGAAGAAATCGCCAAAGTGTTGGCAACTTCGGCAGAAGTTGTCTGCCGCTTGTTGTATCAATTTCAGACAGATGGCATCTTGAAAATTACCCGGACCCAAATATCATTAGAAGACCAATTAGCCCTTGAGAAACTCAGAACCCTTTCATGAGATAACCTATGACGAAATCATCATTATCGGAAAACCAATTGTTTATGAGATTTTCCCAAACTGAGCTGGATCGCTTGATTGATATCAGTATCGAAAAAACTTACCCAAAAGATCAGTGGATCACGCATTATGGATCAGACTGGCCTTATTTGTTCCTGGTTGAACAAGGACAGGTAACCGCGATCAAGGAATCTCCAGAAGGAAGAAGCCTGGTGGTCATCACACTGGATAAAGACGAGGTGTTCTGGGGGGTGGGATTCTTTAAGGAAGGAATTGGAATGCCGGTAGCGCTGGTTGCCAATCAAGAAACCAAACTCCGGCTTTGGTCAAGAAAAAATCTTGAACCATTCATGATAAATAATGGTCAATTTACCTGGGATTTGGCCCAATTAATGGCTGAGCGCATGATGCTGGCAAGTCGAATTTTGGAAGAATTGGCTTTCCAGCCTGTTGCTGGCCGTCTGGCCCATTTGCTTCTATCCCAATTCGAAGATCAATCAGGAGATATTTTATCCCGGGATCTAACCCTGGACGATATGGCTGCCAGGATCGGTTCTACGAGGGAAATGGTCTGCCGCCATCTATATCATTTTGCGGATAAAGGGGCTATCCAGATCAACCGGACAGAGTTTAAGATCACTGATCAGGGGGTGTTACAGCATTTCACCGAAAAAGGGAAATAATTAATCCGTAAACGAAAAAACAGGGCATGGTTTACTTAACAAGCCCTGTTTTTCTTTTCTTGTTTATCAATCAGGAAGAATTTACTCCGAGTATTTACCGGGCTTGAATTGACGGACTGTCTTGTAGGGTTTCACCTGGTCGCCAACGTTATTTTTTAATAATTGGCCGGAGACATGCATCAGGGTATCGTGGTCAAAGTGCGGTAGTTTTACCATGCTGGCCAGGCAGGGATAATGATGGTGCAGCAGCCCCGCTTTCTCTTCCGCTTCATTTGCAGATAATCCAACCAGCCCCTCAGCCACAAAATGCGCGCAGCCGCAAACTGCATCCCGTTTTACTGTGGCAGATGTGATAGTGGCGGTCTCGGGATCGATTTCCAAATCAAGTTCCGGCTTACCAAAATAGCGAGCAAACTCAGCAATCAAGGGATTATCATAGCTGGCCATTTCAAAGCGGGTAACGCCGTATTCGGTTTCAGTTAAGGAACAGAGCGGTTTGGGCGTAACACAAGCTACGTCCATCGCTTTCAACCATCCATGAAGTTGTTTATCTAGGCCCCTTGGCAGCCAAGCCTCGTCGTCTACTGCAACCAGAACAGCGCTGGCCCCGGTTCTTTTGGCGATATCCGGGAGTAATTCAGCAGCTCCTTTATGTTCGGCAAAGGACAACAGTAGATCAGAAGCAGGCATTTCGTCAGGTAGGAAATCTTCGGGATCGTCAATGAAGGGAGGAAAAGCTGGCGGTGTTTGCCAGGTTTGGATTTCCCACGTATCAGGTCCGTTGGCCTTGATATTCTCAACGTGGCGATTACCGTATTCCCCTGAAATAATAGCCAGTATCTTCATTATTCAACTCCTCGAGGGTCGATTATAGTGTCAGTGTCAGCAGCATCAATACTTTGGTCTTGGCAAGAATACTGTGGGGCAGATCAGGCGGGAGGTGAACCCATGTTCCTTCCTGGGCAGTTGTGGATTCTTCACCGAGGGTTAATTCCGCCTGGCCTTGGATAAAATGCAGTACTGCCGGGACCGAAGCAGTATGCTCAGAAAGTTCCTGGCCAGGTTGAAATCCAAACAGGATTGTTTTTATGGATTTGTCTTGATAAACCATCCGGCTGAGAATGCTGTCCGGAGGAAAGTCATCTATCAGATTTTCGATATTTTCAATGTAGACCATTTCATCAACCATATTCACCATCCAGGATTTTCTAAGATCGGGTATATCTTCCAGTAATTTTTAGTGTTGTAATTGTACACCAGTATGCAAGGTGGGTATGTGACTGATGTTACATTCCGTACAGAGAACACTGATGAGCCCTTCTTGATTTATCTAGTAGCATTTTGTACAATGAAATAGAACATTATTGATGTATGGCTGGTCTACGTCCTATCCAGGGAGCAAGTCATGGACACCAACAATGTGAATATCATCAAGGTTTCAGCGACGTCCCGGACCTCAGCTGTAGCGGGGGCAATTGCAGGTATTTTTCGTGAGCAGAAGGTTGCAAATGTTCAGGCAATCGGAGCCAGCGCTGTGAATCAGGCAGTAAAGGCCGTAGCATTAGCTCGCAATTACCTGGCTGAGGATGGATATGATGTTGTCAGTATTCCCGAATTTGTCGACGTGGAAATTGACGGCAATGTTCGGACAGCGATCAGACTGAATGTAGTACAGCGGTGACCTTGCTGATACCACGCCGATGAACCCTTAAAGCCATTTCTATCGGATCTAGAAGAATTGTCCTCTCCGCTTGATTCAATCTAATTTTGCCACTCACGATTTGCCTGATACCGAACCAATAAAATTTGCTTGACAATATCGCGCGTGGTAAAATAAAAACACAGCTAAAATACCGGATCCATCCTAAAAGGAAAGCCTTTGGATGGGGTTTGGCATGGATTTAGGGTTCATTTTGGAAGGCTTTTATAACTATTACCCAGATGGACTCTCAGGTAGGAGGTTAATTTAAATGGAGTCTCAAGTTAGTACTTTCAAAACAAAAAAAGGTTTGGCGCAAATGCTGAAAGGCGGCGTCATCATGGATGTTGTAACGGCCGAGCATGCCAAGATCGCTGAAGATGCCGGCGCAGTTGCCGTAATGGCTTTGGAACGGGTCCCTGCTGATATCCGCGCCGATGGCGGAGTTGCTCGGATGAGTGATCCCGAGTTGATCATGCAGATCATGGAAACAGTTTCTATTCCGGTGATGGCCAAAGTCAGGATTGGACACTTTGTGGAAGCTCAGATCCTTCAAGCGCTGGAAGTGGATTATATTGATGAATCCGAGGTTTTAACCCCGGCAGATGAAGCTTATCATATTAATAAACATGCTTTTAAAACCCCCTTTGTTTGCGGTTGCAGAAATCTCGGGGAAGCCTTGCGCCGTATAGGGGAAGGTGCTGCCATGATCCGCACCAAGGGAGAACCGGGGACGGGTGATGTGGTCGAGGCTGTCCGTCACGCGCGCACAGTTCTTGGAGAGGTAAAAAAGCTCGTTAATATGCCGGAAGAAGAGCTGATGACTTTTGCCAAGAATATCGGCGCTCCCTATCAACTCTTGTTAGAGACCAGGGAATTGGGCAGACTCCCGGTAGTTAACTTTGCGGCCGGAGGTATCGCCACGCCGGCAGATGCGGCATTGATGATGCAGCTGGGTGTGGATGGAGTATTTGTCGGATCAGGTATCTTTAAATCCGGAAACCCAGCCAAACGCGCTGAGGCGATCGTCAAGGCAGTCACCCATTACGAAAATCCGGAAATACTTGCCGAAGTCAGCCGCAACCTGGGAGAACCCATGGTAGGTCGAAATGTGACCGACCTTGAGGATAACGAACGCATGGCTGATCGAGGCTGGTAAATCCAGCTAGCCTGATTCCAATAATTATGACAAAAATAGCACCCCGACAGCTGGTTAAGTCCGACCAAATCAAGGTGGGTGTTCTGGCGTTGCAGGGTTCGTTCCTAGAACATCTTTATATTTTGCAACGAATTGGTGTGAAAACAACCCAAGTGAGGTTGCCCGAGCAGCTGGAAGACCTGGATGGATTGATCATCCCCGGCGGGGAATCAACTACAATCGGCAAACTGGCTGTTGATTTTGGGCTTTTGGAGCCCCTGAAACAATTCGGAAAGAAAAAAGCTATCTGGGGCACGTGTGCCGGTGCGATCTTATTATCGAAAGATGCCCATCGCTCCCAACCGCTGCTGGAGTTAATGGATATCACTGTAGATCGAAATGCATTTGGCAGGCAAATAGCCAGTTTTGAAATCGATTTGGATATACCTGCCCTGGAATCTGTCTCACCTGAATCGCGACCCTTCCATGGTGTCTTTATCAGGGCTCCGCTGATCGCTTCTGTTGATGGTGATGGAAAGGTCCTGGCAGCTCTGTCCGACGGGAGAGTTGTTGCTGCCCAGCAAGGTCAATTACTGGCCACGGCCTTTCATCCTGAATTAACCGATGATGACCGGGTGCACCGCTATTTTGTCCAGCTTGCGGGCGAAAATACCATTAATTAAAATTCGAGGAATATGGCACGAAAAATCATCTGGAAGGATTTAGCTGCCCTGGCCCGCTTCAAGAATCAGAAGCTGGTCCTGGATAACTCTTTCCAATATGTATACAACCCGGGTTTATTTTCTAGTTCACTGCTGTCTCTGGTCTCGTCCGCCAGTGGATTCTATACAGCAGTTGAGCAGCCGAATTCTGAAGACACCTCAGTTTTTGTGGGTCAATTATTCCAACCGCCAGGGAGTGTTAGCGCCCGCGTTGTTTTCCTGGCCCCGGGTGATCTCGACCCCCATCCCGCCTTCGGAAGAGTGTTTTCTCAGCTGGCAAATGCAGCTGGTGAGCGGGGAGCGCTTCAGATCAAAGCTGAGGTAAGCGACAACTCATTTGGAGAGGAAATTCTTTACCTGGCAGGGTTTCGTCCCTATGCCGAACAGCAGATTTGGAAACTTCCCCGGAGAATTGTCTTCGGAACCGGAAAGAAAGCCTGGATTCCGGTATCAAAAGATACCTCAGCGCTGGCGGAATCTTTTTACCAGCGAATCCTGCCCGGGCAGATCCAGAGAGTGGAACCCCCTCCTGTTTCCCCGGATATTCAGAGTTTGATCAGCTGGAAAGATGGCAAGGTGGTTGGTTTTGCAGCAGCCCAATTTGGCCCAAAGGGCATCTTGGTGGATCTGCTGATGGCTCCGGAAATAGACCTGGTCGATGAATATTTGAGTGCGTTGCTCTTCCACCTCCCGTATCGGGATACCCGGGATGTGTATTTACGAGTCCGTTCTTATCAGCAGCAGCTTGCATCAGCGCTGGAAAGGGTCGAAGCACAGGCTGGCCCGAAGCAAAAAGCTGTGGTGAAAAGACTGACCGTCCACTATAATGCCAAACAGACCTTCCGCGTCCAGAGATTTGAAAAACAACCAGATATAACAACACCGATATCTAATTCAGAGATCAAGAATTAAGAATATGTCAAACCATAGAATAACCGATAACCTGGATTCATTCTTTGAAATACTTCCTCCTGCCATCAGCCAGGCCATTTCCGATAATGGGAAGAATGCGGATCTGATTGAAATCGTCCTTGATTTGGGCAGGGTGCCTACAGCGAGATTCGTTGATGATGAAGTAGACCTGTCTCAAGAAGAGGTGACTAAAAGCGACATTAAATATGTTGTTAACCGGATCGGAAATTTTGATGCTGATAACCGGGCCGGTTTACCACGCACCTTGCACAGAATTGCCGCCATTCGCAACAGGATTGGCAAGATCGTTGGCCTTACCTGTCGTGTTGGTCGTGCAGTGTACGGTACAACGGATATCGTTAAAGACCTGATCGAAAGCGGCAGAAGCTTACTGATCCTGGGGCGTCCCGGGGTTGGAAAAACTACCATGCTGCGGGAGGCAGCCAGGATCCTGGCAGAGAATAAACGGGTAGTGATCGTAGACACTTCCAATGAAATTGCCGGGGATGGCGATGTCCCTCATCCGGCAATAGGCAAAGCCCGAAGAATGCAGGTTGCGCAACCGTCCCAGCAGCATGAGGTAATGATAGAAGCGGTTGAAAACCATAACCCTGAAGTGATCGTCATTGATGAAATCGGCAGGGAACTTGAAGCCCAGGCAGCCCGTACGATCGCGGAACGAGGTGTTCAGTTGATCGGGACGGCTCACGGCAACACCCTGGATAATTTACTGATCAATCCTACTCTGTCTGACCTGGTGGGAGGTATAGAAGCAGTTACCCTGTCTGATGAAGAAGCCAAACGGCGCGGTACTCAGAAGACGGTCCTTGAACGGCGTTCAAATCCCACCTTCCACATGCTGGTGGAAATCCAAACAAGGGATAGAGTTGCCATTCACCAGGATGTGGCAACAGCGGTGGACTCTCTGCTTCGGGATGCTCCGCTTATTCCTGAGGTCAGGTCCCGAACACCTGAGGGGAAGATCGCCATTAAAAAAACACCCAGCAAACCCGTTATGCAAAGTGTCGGATTAGATCCGATCCCGGATGAAGGATTTGCTTTCAGTGGGGATTTTTGGAAGCCAGACCAGGAAGATCTGGAATCTTTACCAATATTTACTTATGGTGTGGCACGAGACCGAATGTTAAAGGCAGCTCGCAATTTAAATGTTCCGGTCACAATAGAAAAACAAATCAAGGATGCCCGGATCGCCGTGACCTTAAAACATCATTACAGGGATAACCCCAAATCTATTGCCGAAGCTGAAGAATTGGGATTGCCGATCTATGTGCTGCGTTCAAATACCATCAACCGCATGGAACATTTATTAGAAGATATCTTCAATTTAAAGGATGGAACGCTTTCCAAATCTGACGAGAAGGCCCTTCAGCAAACCCAGGGAGCTATTCAGGCAGTATTGAGTGGAGAACGATGGGTAGAGCTTCCCCCCGCATCATCAAATATTCGCCGACTGCAACATCAGATGGTCACCCAGGCAGATCTAGTTTCTCATTCCTATGGGAAGGATCCTAAACGGCGGGTGCGGATCTCCCGGGAAGATAACTAACATATCGTAGATGTTGAATCCACTCTGAAGACTATGCGATCTATGGAAAATAAACCAGGAAAATTTATCACTTTTGAAGGACCGGATGGCAGCGGTAAAACTGCCCAGCTGGATATTCTGGTTGATGAATTCATCCAGGCGGGGTATCCGATCCTGCGGACTAGGGAACCTGGAGGAACACCTATTGGTGATCAGATCCGGGCTACACTGCTTGATCTTAAGAACACGGAAATGATAGATCGCGCAGAAGCGCTTTTGTATCAGGCGGCCCGGGCCCAATTGGTCTACGAGATCATCCAACCCCACCTTGCCAAGGGGGGAGTTGTGATAAGCGATCGCTACGCGGATTCAACCCTGGCCTACCAGGGTTATGGACATCAAAATACTGTTGCCTCACTGGAAGGCATAATCAACTATGCTACAGGAGGTTTGGTCCCGGATCTGACAATCCTGCTGGATCTTGCTCCTGAAGTTGGATTGCAGCGCCGGATGGACGCCGGAGGGTTTAACCGGTTGGATTCGTACGATATAGATTTTCATCATCGGGTCAGGACAGGATATCTGGAATTGGTACAGGCCGATCCGCTGCGATGGGTGGTTGTTAATGCTGATCGTCCATTTGGCGAGGTACAGACCGAAATCAGGTCTATTCTTCAAAATTATCTAAATAACTGGGGATATTGATACAGGTGAAATAAGCTGGCGGCAGGTCCAGGTTATAGATCAAAATCCGATTCAGCCCTACCACCATCCGACCCAAGGTCCGGGATATCTCTTTCGATCTCCTCGGGTGAATGCCCTTTTTCAAGGCGATCTACAACCTCATCAAATTCTGCGCCCATATCCTCCCCCAGTTCCTGGCTCATTTGGCGCATCATTCTTCCCAAAGTCTGTGGATCGTCGTCCAAACCGGCTAATTGGGCTGGGTCCGCCATAGATTCTATTCGGTCACCATCGGATCGAGTCACGCGAACAGGTTTGATGATTCGTTTTAAATTGGATTGACCACATGCCGGGCAGGAAATCGCGCTGGACCCATATTCCTGATAAGAAAGGAATATTTCAAATTTGTGGTTACAATCTATACAACGGTATTCATAATTTGGCATAATACTTTCCGGGGAAAGAGAGATCAGTTTTTCACCCCCCATTATACTGGATAAGGAATTTTGATAATGACATTTGAAACAACCATCTCCCCCATTGTTTTGGAACCGCCCAACCCCCTGTTGATCGTGATTTCTGGACCCTCAGGTGTGGGGAAGGATTCGGTGCTTGAGGAAATGAAATCACGGGGCTTGCCCTTCCATTTTGTGATCACGGCCACGACTCGCTCTCCCCGTCCAGATGAAAAGGATGGTGTAGATTATTTCTTCCTTTCCCAGGACGAATTTGCCAGAATGATCGACGAAGGGGAGTTACTGGAATATGCAGTTGTTTACCAAGATTACAAAGGTATCCCAAAGTCCCAGGTAAGGAAAGCGCTGGCGAGCGGGAAGAATGTGATTATGCGTATTGATGTCCAAGGGGCGGAAACAGTCAGAAAATTGGCCAAGGATGCCCTGATGATCTTCCTGACGCCACAAAACGAGGAAGAGCTCATCACTCGTCTCCAGAATAGAAATACCGAGGACAACGAAAGTCTAAAACTGAGAATTGCCACCACCCGTCAGGAATATAACAAGATCGATTTGTTTGATTATATTGTCGTTAATAAAGATGAACAGCTTTCGATAACCGTGGATATGATCGAGGCAATTATCAAGGCAGAACAGCAGCGAGTCCACCAACGAGTTGTAGAATTATGAACCAGAACCCTTTATCCGTTTCACAAGATAGCCAATCTTATAAAAATCACCTGATCTCAACAATCCTTGCTGATTTTAACCAGCAATATGGACTGGATCTTTCTCAGGACCCTGCTGCTCTGGAGCGCATCTCTGAGGCGATAGACCAGGCGGTACTGGATTTGGAAACCAATCCAGTGGTGGAAATAAACCTGCCCTATATCAGCGCCAATCAAGCAGGTCCGATCCATTTACGGAGGATTATCAGCCGAAATGTGAGTTCCAGTTCATCCGGAATGGTTGATGTTGAGGGAGAAAAAATCCCGGTTCAGGGAACTTCAAACCAGCGAGTGAAAATCCAGCTCCCGGAAAGAAAGCCTTATATCACGATCGCTTTGCTGGTCATTATGGCAGTCTTTTATGCCCTGCAATGGTTTACGGATCTTGTATTTGGATACGATCTGCTGGCGATCTACGGCATGAAATCCAACGAATTGATCATTGCCGGAGAATACTGGCGCCTAGTAACAGCGATGTTCCTTCACGGATCTATCATTCACCTGGGATTCAATTTATATGCCCTGTATATTCTGGGCCAGCGGGTGGAACGGTTTTTTGGATCTTTCCGATTCCTGGCCCTGTTTTTGATTGCGGGTATTGCAGGAAATCTTTTTTCATTTGCTTTTACTGAGGCGCCATCCCTGGGGTCCTCCACGGCAATCTTTGGTCTGCTGGGTGCAGAAGGTGTTTTCATTTACCAGCACCGGAAACTTTTTGGGGAACAATTCAAGGTGGCTTTGCGCCAGATAATCCAGGTGGCAGTGGGCAACCTGGTGATCGGCTGGATGATTCCGGGTATTGATAATATGGGACACGTCGGTGGTTTAATTGGCGGAGCACTCTATACCTGGTTTAGCGGACCAAAATTCACGATAGCAAACTCGCCTCCTGAATTTCGTCTTGAAGATCAGCGCCCTGAAGAGAAAGCCCTGTACGCCTTTTTTGCGCTGCTGATCTTAATTATCTGCTTGGTTGTTTGGATTATTTTTTCCAGAACCTGAATCTTGCCATATCCACCTCGCTCATTTGCCTGGGACTATTTCTTCCCACACATGTCAGCGATAAGCCGCGTCATTGACTGTGTTATGGCCATCTGGTAAAATCTTCCGGCGTCTTTTGCGTTGTACCCTTGGCATTAGACGTAACCTATTCATTAGTAAGGAGAAAGGGCTAGATACCATGAAAGTTCTATTACTCGAAGATATTTATAAATTGGGCCGTGCCGGTGATGTCAAGAAAGTGGCTCCCGGATACGCCCGCAATTATTTGATGCCTCAGGGAATGGCCGTATTGGCAACCCCCGGTGCGGTCAAACAATCCGGACGGATCAAAAAACAAGGTGAAGTCATAAGAGCCAAAGTCAATCAGGAGCTTGGTGGTGTTGCTGAACAGTTGGCAGGTAAACGTTTTACCTTTGCTGCCAAAGCCAGTGAAACCCGCCGGTTGTACGGCTCCATCAACACCCAGATGATCGCAGAGATTGTCAGTGAGGAGATCGGAGTAACTGTTCTGGCGAAACAGATTGAATCCCAGCCCCTGCGCATGATCGGAAAATACGACATTGCTGTTCGCCTGACCATTGACCTGATTCCCGAGATCGAAGTCATCGTTCACCGCGAAGGTGAATCCCCCGAATCCGCACTTGAGGAAGAAGAGAAGGAAGCCCTGATGGCTGAAGAAGCCCTGGCTGAATTCCTGGAAGAAGAGAGTGCTGAAGCTGAGGCAGAAGATGCCGACGCTGATCAGGAATCAATCGCGGAAGCTGAGGCAGAATATGCCAGCGCTGACGATGAACCGACCACAGAAGAAGATGTCGAAGAACAGGATGAGGAAGCAGCAGCAGAAGAAACTGCTTAGTACATTCTTTATTGCTTGATATCAAAACCGGTCTGGGATCAGCAGCACAGCTGGCCAGGCCGGTCTTTGTATTGACCTATGCCCGATCAAAATCGAACGGTTGGAGAGATTCTAAAAACTGCTAGAGAGGAACAAGGTTTATCTCTGGAAGAAATTTCCCTGTTAACCAAAGTAAACCTGAAGTATCTTTCGGCAATTGAAGCGGATAATTGGGATGTCCTACCCTCCATTGTCCAGCAAAAGGGATTTGTGCGTACTTATGCCCGGGTCCTTGAAATCGACCCCGGACCGCTCCTGGGTCAGCTGCGGCCAATTATTCAGGAAGATGATCTGACGGTGGAACCAGCACCTCCTGATGTTCCGGATTCGACCCCGGCAGCAGAACAGCATCCTCTGGAAGAAATCGGATCGATCCTAAAAACTCAGCGGGAACACCTGGGGTTCACCATACCCAATGTCGAAGACCAGATCTTCATTCCAGAAAGATACTTAATCGCTATCGAAAACGGCAGCCTGGAGGAATTACCATCCACGGTTCAGGGAAAAGGCATGGTCAAGAATTATGCTCAATTTCTGGGGCTGGACCCTGAGCCCTTATTATTGGGTTATGCGGATGTGCTGCAAAAACGCCTGGCGAAATCACGAGAAGGAATTCCGGATGTCAAAACCTTCTCACCTCTCCAGGTCAGTATTAGGAGGTTTTTGGCCAGCCCAACGATCTTATGGGTCGGCGTGGTGATCTTGATCGGCAGTATTACCCTCTGGGCAGGGACATTGATATTTGGCGCAGGAGGATCCTCGGCAGAAGCAACAGCTACCATTCCAGGTGTGTCGGATATACTGCTTCCCACCTCAACACTTTCAGCCACTCCAGAGGCGCCTATCTCCACGCTAAGTGAAATTGAAGTGGATATCACTCCCACACTTGAGGGAGATGAAATTACAGGCAATAATGCAGAAGCTACACCAACGCCAGGAATAACAGGAAATGAAAAAGTCCAGGTTCAGTTAATCATCCTCCAGCGCACCTGGGTAAGAGTAATAGTAGATAACATTCTGGCGTACGAAGGTAGGCTGCTGCCAGGAAGTGTCAAGCTGTTTGGGGGTGAATTGAGTATTGAGGTCCTGACAGGTAATGCGGCTGGTGTTGAAGTAATTTATAACCAGCGGGATCTGGGTGCTATGGGACTCTACGGCGAGGTAATTGACCGTGTATTCACAGCCGAGGGTATAGCTACGCCTACACCTACCATTTCAGCGACCCCAACCCCATCTGATACGCCGGAAGCGAGCATTACTCCCACGCCAACCGCTACCCAGGAACCGGAGTAAGTTCACTCCATTGAATAACTCCATGAAAAAGAATTCCTTTTATCTGGTATCACTCGGCTGTGCTAAGAATACGGTCGATTCAAATTCCATGGCCCAACTGCTGCAGCAGGATGGGTATGAGGCAGTGAATGACCCCTCTGCGGCGGATATTGTCCTGGTAAATACCTGTGGCTTCATCGAGCCAGCCCGCGAGGAATCTTATGCGATCCTGAATGAATTAGCACAAGGGAAGACAGACAACCAGCTCTTAATCGCGGCAGGATGCCTGACCCAGCGCTACGGCAAGGAAGTCCTCGAAAAGGTATCAGGGATTGATGGTCTGTTAGGGACCCGGCGCTGGATGGATATTCTACAGGTTGTTAGGAAATTACGCTCAGATGGACATCCCCAACCTTTATATCACCTTCCAGAAGCTGCCGTTGTCGGTCAGAGTCCCGAGGGAATCCTGGGAGCTTTTTATCAGGGCGGCAGCGCGTATCTAAAGGTAGCGGATGGCTGCCGACGGCCCTGCGCTTTTTGCGCGATACCCTCAATCAAGGGACCTGCATCAAGCCGTCCCTTGGAGGAAATCCTGGAAGATGCCCGCGCCCTGCAGTCCCGCGGAGTCCGTGAAATTAACTTGATCGCCCAGGACACAACGGATTACGGTCACGATCTGGGCTTAAAAGAAGGGTTAGCGCATTTGTTGGAGGCTTTGGTAAAAGAAGCTCCGGATGTGAATTGGTTCCGTATTTTGTACGCTTACCCGGGATATATCACGGAGCGATTGATTGATGTGATGGCTAACTCAAAACAGATCCTGCCCTATATTGACATTCCCCTGCAGCATGCTGACCCCGATATCCTGAAAAAGATGCGCCGGCCCGCAAACATGGACTGGGTTTACGGCACAGTTGAAAAACTCCGGAACAAAATGCCCGATCTGGCCCTGCGAACTACTTTTATAGTGGGTTATCCTGGGGAGACAGACCTGGCTTTCCAGAAGTTGGTGGATTTTGTAGAGGAGATGCGATTTGATCGAGTTGGCACTTTTAAGTTTTCGTTTGAGCCCGGTACTACATCCGAGGTTTTCGGAGATCCAATTCCGTCACAAGTTAAAGAGGAACGCCAGGAAATATTAATGCTTAAACAACAGGAGATTTCCCTTCAGATCAACCAGGCGTTAATTGGGAAATCAGTGGATGTTTTGATCGAGGGACAGGGTGAAGTTGAAGGATCCAGTGAGGTAATTTCCCTTGGACGCAGTTACCGGGATGCGCCAGAGATCGATGGTATGGTAATTGTGGAAGGTGCCCTGCCGGAAGGAGAGATTGTACCGGTAAAGATAACCGGCGCGATGGTTTATGACCTTACCGCTGTTCCGCTCCATAATGAGAATAAAATTGATAAACAGACAGGAAAATATAAATGATTGGTTTGAGTGATAAACGAGTTGAATTTGCACTGCGAGCCGTCCAGCAGGCTGCCTCTCTGGCAGCAAATATCCAGGGAGAGATGGTTTCCGAAGCGCTTACCAAGGATGACCGTTCTCCAGTTACTGTAGCGGACTTTGCAGCCCAGGCTGTGGTTGGATATCTGCTCGAGGATACATTTCCGGGGGTTCTCCTGGTTGGCGAAGAAGCATCCGCCATCCTGCGGTCCCCCGAAGAGCGAGGCACGCTGGAGAAAATAACTGCATTTATGCAGCGAGTTATCCCTGGGGTCAAGGCTGAAGAGGTCTGCGACCTGATTGATCGGGGAGTGGATGAGCCTGGAGAGAATTACTGGACGCTGGATCCCATTGACGGCACGAAAGGATTTTTGCGGGGTGCTCAGTATGCTACCGCCCTGGCATATGTAGAAAGTGGAATAGTGCAGCTTGGAGCGCTTGGATGTCCAAATATTACTCCTGACCTCCAGGAAAAAATCGGCGGAGAAGGATCCCTGCTGATCGCCCAACGGGGTGAGGGCAGCTGGATAAGCACATTAAGCGGTAAGATCAGAGAGGAAAATTTCTCCCGCTTGTTTGTATCCAGTCAATCTGATCCAGCCCGGGGTCGCCTGATGCGATCCTTTGAATCCGGACATACCAATACCACCTTAATCGATGAATTTCAAAAGGAACTGGGCGGAGATGCAGATCCAGTGCGGATGGACAGCCAGGTGAAATACGCCCTGTTGGCTTCTGGAGAAGGTGAGATATACTTGCGCTTGTTATCCCCGGACCGAATGGATTACCGGGAGAAGATCTGGGATCAGGCAGCCGGCTCGATCGTTGTTGAAGAAGCTGGTGGCATGGTTACTGACCTGGATGGAAAAGCTCTCGATTTCTCCCGGGGTCGAACCCTTAAGGACAATCGGGGCATCTGTGCCAGTAATGGTAAGCTTCATAATGAAGCTCTGGCAGTGCTAAAAAAAGTTAACGCCTGATTTTTATTGATCATGAAAATCCCCCTGAATATTCCTAATCTGAAAATCCGGGAAGTAGGTGAAGGAGATTGTTTTGGCAGAAATAAAATATCCCCGCAGAATATTAATCCGATCCTCTCTTAAGGGGTTGATCAGTGCCGCGCTGCACACCCTTTCAGATTTTGAAGTAATTGGAGCAGAGAATATTCCCGAGAAAGGACCATTGATCCTAACGGCCAATCATTTCAGCTTCGCGGATTCTATCGCGATGCTGCATATTGCCCCGGCATCTATTGAAATGTTCTCCGGGGCAAACCCGGCATTCACTCCCTGGTGGGGGAAGCTGTTACCCCGCCTATGGGGCGTTTTGTATGTTTATAGGGGCACCGGTTCCCGCCAGGCGATCAGGGATGCAGAATCGATATTAAAACAGAACGGTTTCTTCGGGATTTTTCCAGAGGGAGGAGCCTGGGCCGAGATGATCCGTCCCGCTCGTCCGGGAGCTGCCTATTTAGCAGTTAAAACTGGGGCTCCCATACTGCCGGTTGGTTTTACCGGGTTCAACGAGGTTTTACCAATAAGGTTCCGGGACCAGAGCAAAGTAACCATTCGGGTTGGAAAGCCTTACCAGCCAGCACCTGTAACAGGGAGGGGGCGGGAGCGCCGCCAGCAGCTTGATGAACTGGGGGATCGGATCATGAAAGAGATCGCCGACCTTCTTCCTGATCATTTGCGCGGCAAGTTTTCAAACGACCCAACGGTGCGCGAACGCGCCAAAGAAGTGGAAGCCTACCCCTGGGAAAAAGCTTCCTGGGATGAGGTCTAAATTTCTATTTCAAGACTATTGAAGCAAATTGACTAAATAGTAGACACCGGTCAGCCCCAGGAAACTGAGTATTGATGTCAGGCTGACTATCCCCGCTGTTTCAGTGACCTTATAGTCATACCGTTCAGCAAATACTACCAGGGATATAGCGGCTGGCATGCTGTTCTCCAGCAGCAGAAACTGATCGATTTCCCCTCCACCAGGAAGGAAAACCCGGATCGTGATCCAGGCGATCAAAGGCAGTGCCAGCATCCGGAACAGGGAATAGGGCAGGGCTTCACGGACGCTTTTAAGCGAGAAGCGGTCATATATGAACATACCCAGGACAAAGATCGCAATCGCGCTGGCAGTTTGGCCCACGAGTGTAAAGGAAAAATCAAGAAAAGATAGTTTGATCCCCGCCAGGGAAAAAATCATTCCCAGAAGAATGGACAGTATCAGCGGGTTTTTAATTATCTTGCCTAAGAACCCCCCGCTTTTCTTCTTTTGATTGGCATATTCCAGCAAAGAAAGAGTGGTTATGATGCCCATAACACCTAAAACTGAGGCGGCGACAATGGAGTATTCCAGCCATTTCCCACCCTGAAAGGTCTCAAAAAAAGCAATTCCAAAAAAGGCATAACTCCCAAAACTGATTGATAGACTCAGCAGGATATAGGTATCTTTCTTAATCAGGCGAGCCCATTTCAGGACCAAAAGGAAGACCAGTAATGTTGCGGTCGGCAGCAGTGAACCCAATACAAGCTGGGGGTTGAGGCTCAGAAGATCCAGGTTTGAGATCTTCACAAAGAACAGGGCTGGCAGACCAAAATAATACACAAAAGAGGACAGGGTTTTGGCATGTTCGGCCTGGAAGATCCCGAATTTCCGGCTCAGGATTCCCAGAGTGACGATGATCAATATCGTGAATAAACTGGTCAGTACTTCCATATGATGACACTTAATCGAGGATAAATTAATAATTAAAAACCATTATACCTGTCTAGTCAACTCCCCCTCAGTATTGTTGGCAACTTTAATGTTCCTCTTAGAAAGGGTGGGTGTCTACTATTCCTTGATCCTCACAACTATCTCTCCAGCACCATCTCTGTTCATCCATTCAATTCATGTATAATGGTTTCATGTCTAATTTTCGATTCTTCCATCCCATCGTGGTCCGCTATGGGGATCTTGATCCCCAGGGACATGTCAATAATGCCGCCTTCCTTACCTATCTTGAACATGTCAGGGTTGCCTATGTACGGCACCTGGGATTGTGGGACGGCAATTCTTTTCTTGAAATTGGAATCATCCTGGCCCGGATAGAAATGGATTATAAAGAACCGATTCTGATGACAGATGCAGTGGAAGTGGGTCTGCGAACATCCCGGCTAGGCAATAAAAGCTTGGATATGGAATATTTGATCCGGGAATTCAACACCGGCCAAGTCTTTGCTGAGGCAAAAACAGTCCAGGTGGCCTATGACTACCAGAAGGGGATAACAATTCCTATTCAGGATAGCTGGCGAAAAACTCTCCAGAACTTCGAAGAACTAGACTAACCTATAAAAAGTGACTCATGATAAAATTGCCTGAAATCGACCAGAAATTTTTGATCTCCCTGCTCCAGGAATTATTGGCCATTCCCAGTCCTACCGGATATACCGAAGAAGCCATCACTTATCTGGAAGGAAGATTGACAGAGTTTCCATTCCTGAATTTCCATAAAACAACCAAAGGTGCCCTGGTTGCCAATTGGACCGGAGATCTAAAAACATCCCTGCGGGGTCTTACGGCTCATGTGGACACCCTGGGGGCAATGGTGAAGGAGATCAAAAGCAACGGCCGCCTGAAATTATCTCAACTGGGTGGTTATGCCTGGAATACGATCGAGGGAGAAGGCTGCACAGTATTTGCCAATGGCGGCGATCCGATCCGGGGAGCGATCCTGTTAAATAAAGCCTCCGGCCATGTTCATTCCAAAGAAGTCAGCACTACTGAACGATCAGCAGCCAGCATGGAAGTGAGGCTGGATATTATCAGCAGCTCTGCGGATGAGACACGCGAGGCGGGGATCGAGGTGGGAGATTTTGTAGTATTTGATACTCGAACAGAATCCAACCAGGGTTTTATCCGATCCAGGCACCTGGACGATAAAGCCTGTGTGGCCTGTGTGTTAGCTGCTGTGCAAGCTATGGTCAACGCCGATCTTCAGCCGGCCCAGGATACAGTTTTTCATTTCAGCAACTATGAAGAAGTGGGACATGGCGCGGCAGCTGGTTTTCCAGATGGGTTGAAGGAACTGGTAGCCGTCGATATGGCAGCGATTGGCACAGGACAAACCTCGGATGAATTCCATGCCACGTTATGTGTAAAAGATTCAGGAGGACCCTATCATCACGGGCTCAGCCAGCGTTTACGATCCCTGGCTGACGAGTATGAGATTCCACATAAAGTGGATATCTATCCATATTATGGCTCAGATGGGGAAGCTTTTTGGCGAGCCGGAGGTGATGTTGCGGTTGCTTTGATCGGGCCCGGTGTGGACGCTTCCCATAATTATGAGCGCACGCATATTGATGCCCTGATTGCGACCACAAAGTGGATCATGGCCTATCTTTTGAACTAATTCTGTGCTGGTGGGATAGAAAAGTGTCATTAATTGACAATAAAGCGGCCCGAAAACGCATGGTGGATGGACAGATAGCTATCCGGGGTATTACATCTCCTGATGTCCTTAAAGCCTTCCTGGAGGTGCCCCGCCATCATTTTGTCCCGAAAAGCCAACAGATCCATGCCTACCAGGATAGCCCTTTGCCGATTGGTTTGGGGCAAACGATATCCCAGCCCTATATTGCTGCATATATGACCGATATACTCCAATTGACTGGAGAGGAACGGGTGCTGGAAATAGGAACCGGTTCCGGGTACCAGGCTGCCATTCTTGGAATGCTGGCTGATGAAATCCATACGATTGAAAGACATCCATTTCTAGCTGATAAAGCTGCCCGGCTGTTGCAGAGTCTGGGATATGATAATGTTAGGGTGCACGAGGGAGATGGCACCCGGGGTCTGCCTGAGTTCGCTCCTTTCCAGGCGATTATGGTAACAGCGGCTGCGCCCGAAGTCCCCACTCTATTATTGGACCAGTTGGGGGATGGCGGTCGGCTGGTGATGCCAGTGGGTGGCAGAGGCGGACAGGTGCTGCTGTTATACAAGCGCGATGGAGATGAGTTTCACAGGGAGGATTTGGTTCCGGTCGCTTTTGTTCCTCTGATCGGTGAGCATGGTTGGGAGGGAGAATAACAGAAGAGAAAACTAATCTTGTGTGACCTGGGGGTCACTATTTTCCATGAACGGATATATAATCAAAAAGGCGACTCAACGAGTCGCCCTTTATATTATTTGTCAATTGATTCGAGTTTTTAGAGGTAGTTAATTGTCGCTAGCACAACAGGCCGTTTCTTTGTTTTACTGTACAGGAATGAGCGGATCGATTGCACCAGATTATTGTGAAGGTCCCCCTGTGTTTTTCCAACAATCTCCTCGATCTTCTTGCGGGTTTGCTCAATCAGGTCATCCTCGTCATGTTTGTATACAAAACCACGGGAGATGATCTCCACCTCTTCGTGCAATTTGCCATTGCGGTCTAGTACCATGCTAATCAGCACCACCCCATCCTGGGATAGCTGCTCTCTTTCTCTGACGACTGAGGGGCCGATCTCTCCCACCCGGGATCCATCCACAAAGACATAACTTCCAGGTATGCGGTCCTTGATCTGCAGCTTGTCATCCTCGAATTCAATGATCTGCCCGTTCTCAATGACCAGAACGTTTTCCATCGGGAAGCCGGACTCTTCAGCTAAAAAGGCATGCTGTTTGAGATGCCTCAATTCACCATGGATGGGGATCAGGTATTTTGGATTGACCATATTGAGCATCAACTTCATTTCATCCTGGTTGGCGTGACCGGAAACATGCACACCGCCCGCGATGGGCTCATAAAGCACGTTGGCTCCCTTGCGAAAAAGTGAGTTGATGGTTTTAAATACAGTTTCCTCATTACCGGGTATGGCATGGGAGGAAAGCACAATGGTGTCATCCTTAATCAGCTCGAACTGTTTATTCGTTCCCCGGGCCAACCTGCCCATAATGGAGTAGGGTTCCCCTTGGGAGCCGGTTGCCATCAGGACAACATCTTTTGGTTTCATATTCAAGGCTTCTTCGATGCCCACTTCCAGATCAGAGGGAATTTCCAGGTAGCCCAATTTTTTGGCCATCTTGGAATTTTGTTTCATGCTGCGGCCCACAAAGGCGATCTTTCGCCCGTGGTGTTCGGCTGCGTCTATAACCTGCTGCATTCGGGATACCAGCGAGGCGAACGAAGCAACAATGATGCGGCCTGGTGCATTGCGGAACACTTTGTCCAGGGAATCATTGATCACCATTTCTGATGGTGTCCAGCCTAATTTGTCTGCATTGGTGGAATCGGCCAACAGGGCCAAAACACCCCTGCCAGAAAATTCAGCCAGTTTGGAAAAATCTGTTGGCCAGCCGTCCACAGGAGTGGGGTCGAATTTGTAGTCTCCAGTATGGACTATCAGGCCATCCGGGCAGGTGATGCCCAGGCCGACACTGTCAGGAATGGAGTGGCAGACATGGAAAAACTCCACTTCAAAGGGACCAATAGTGGCACTCTCGCCGGCGTGAACGGTGTTGATAGTTGTTTTTTCCAGCAAGCCTTTTTCTGACAGGTTGACTTCGATCAAACCCCTAGTCAACGGTGTGGCATACAGAGGTATGTTGAGTTCTTCCAGAACATGACCGATGGCGCCCCAATGGTCCATATGACCGTGGGTAATTACCATGCCTCTAATCAGGTCTTTATTCTTCTTGAGATATTCAAAATCCGGGATAATGTAATCAATTCCCAGCATCTCATTATCAGGAAACATCAATCCGGCATCTACGATGAGAATGTTCTTCCCGTATTCGTAGACCATCATATTTTTCCCAACTTCCCCCAAACCTCCCAGGGGAATAATTCTTAATTTGTTTTTACTCATAATTTTCCTTAAATTCTCTCTCGACTGAAAACTTTTTGTTCAGCGAGAGTTATTAGTCTAATAAAAAATACCCGGACGGTTAAACCGGCCGGGCAGTGCTTTTTGAAACCTATTCAATCTTATATCTTGCGATAAAACCAAAATGATCTTCGTAGAGCAATGTTGCTGTTGGATAAATCCACCAGCCGGGTGTTTCTTTTTTTTGAAACCGGGCACATTTTAGCACGGAAATCAAGTTTTGTCAAAAGGTGTTCTGCGGATATCGGAATTGTCAAGGAGTTAATTCCCTTCATAGGTGATCCGATATATCACACCTGCATAATCATCTGATAGGAAAAGGCTGCCATCGGGTCCTTCGATCAAGTCCATTGGAGTGCCCCAATGCGTGCCGTCATTCTGCACCCAGCCAACAGCAAAATCTTGAATCACTTCGCTCCCCCCTACGCCAAGGGGTTTTCGGATGATTTTATACCCGGCAGCAGAATCCGCCACCCCTGATCCGTGAAGGGCGATAAATAGATCGTCCTGATATTCTTCTGGAAATTGTGAACCGGTATAGAATTCCAGGCCGTGAGGGGCGGTATGAGCCTCAATTGAAAACCTTGGCTGTAATATATCTTCTGTGCAGGAATCCTTATCCCCAAAATCGGGATCAATAATGTCTCCTGCATGGCAAAAAGGCCAGCCGCCATCGGTTTCAAGATATAAGGTATAGATGATTTCCGGGGGAAGGTTATCGCCTAATCCTTCTCTTCCAATAACGGCACCCCATAAGGTTTCTTGTTTAGGATGGAAATCCAAGCCAATTACATATCTTAAACCTCGTGCGTATATCTGAGGTTCGCTGCCATCCGGTTTCATGAGCATTATGCTTGCGCGGCGTTCGTCTTGCTCCAGACAGACATTACAGGAGGATCCGACGGCTAGAAATAGCCTTTTCCAATCAGGGCTAAAGATGATGGTTCGGTTAGAATTTCCACCGGCCGATATCCCAGCTATAATCGTTTCTCGATCCTGGTAGTTTCCATCCCCATCAGGATCTGTGAAGCGGAAGATCCTGGTTGTTTCAGCAACATAAAGAGAGCCATCTTCAAAGAAAGCTAATCCAGATGGTTCAATCAGGCCTTCTACCACAATTTCGTTTCCATCAGCTGTGCCATCATTGTCCTGATCAGAAAATCTAAGGACCTTCCCCGAACCGTATTCGGATATATACAACTTCTGGTCTGGTCCAAAAGCCATCATTTTTGGCTCTTGTAAACCGTCGGCAAATACATTGATTTTGAATCCTGTCGGAAGGATGATGGAGTGTTCTGGAGAAACCAGGATTGTTGATATGTTTGAACTTCCAATTTCCAGAGGCACTGATGTCGGTGGAAGTGGATAATCCGAGTTGGGATTACAGCCTGCCAAAAATATGATAATCGGAATCAGGAGTACAAGGCAATTTCTTTTCATATAGATCCTGGATAGAGTAGTTATAAACTAAATTATACTCGGTGATCGAAAATCACAAAATTTAACATAGAATCTTTAAATGAATGTAGTGTGGATCTCACCCCTATCCACACTACATATTGTTATTCTTTCTTGAGGCGCGATTTACATCATGCCGGGCATTCCGCCGCCCATGCCGCCCATTCCTCCGGGGGGCATATCGGCGTCATCTTTCGGCTCGTCAGCAATCAGTGCCTCTGTAGTCAGGATCATGGCCGCAATGGAAGCAGCATTCTCGAGCGCGCCGCGGGTCACCTTGGCGGGATCGATCACACCAGCTTCAACCATGTCGATGTATTCCTCGCTGAGGACATCGTAACCAATCTGGTTGTTCTTCTTCTCTTCCTGCATGCGGCGAACGTTTTCAAGGATCACTGCGCCGTCTTTACCGGCGTTATCAGCGATTTTCCGCATGGGAACTTCCAGGGCTTTGCGGACAATATTCACACCCACCTGGGCATCAGCATAGTCCATTTTGAGTTTATCAACGGCCTTGGTGGCATTGATCAGGGCAACACCGCCGCCAGGTACGATGCCTGCTTCAACAGCGGCTCGGGTGGCGGAAAGAGCATCTTCTACGCGGTGTTTCTTTTCTTTCAGCTCGGTCTCGGTTGCGGCGCCAACACGGATGATGGCAACGCCGCCGGACAGTTTTGCTAAACGCTCCTGCAATTTTTCGCTATCGTAATCGCTGGAACTGGAGTCGATCTCATTGCGAATCTGCTGGATGCGGCTCTTGATCTGGGCATTATCGCCTGCACCACCCACGATGGTGGTGTCGTCTTTGGTAGATATGATCTTTTCAGCTTGACCAAGATCTTCCACTGTGGCACTGTCCAACTTGCGCCCCAGGTCTTCGGAAATTACAGTGGCACCGGACAGGACAGCGATATCCTGCAGCATGGCTTTGCGGCGATCGCCAAATCCGGGGGCTTTGATAGCCAGGACATTGATCATTCCGCGGAGTTTATTGAGCACCAGGGTAGCCAGAGCTTCGCCGTCCACGTCTTCAGCGATGATCACCAGGTCTCGTTTGCCGATCTGAACTAAACGTTCCAGTAGGGGAACCAGGTCAGCGGCGGCAGAGATCTTGGAATCATGGATAAGTATGTTGGCTTCCTCGATCACCGCTTCCATGTCATCAGGATTGGTGACGAAGTAAGGGGATAGGTAGCCACGGTCAAACTGCATACCTTCAACGTATTCGGTTTCAAAAGCCAGAGTTTTGGATTCTTCAACGGTGATGACGCCATCTTTGCCAACTTTGTCCATCACATCTGCGATGAGCTCACCAATGGAGCGGTCCTGGGCAGAAATGCTGGCCACGTTGCCGATTTCTTCCCTGGTGGTAACGGCAATTGCGTTTTTGCCGAGTTCGTTAGATACTGCTTTCGCGGCTGCTTCAATTCCCTGTTTCAACAGCATCGGATTGGATCCGGCTGCCAGGTTCTTCATACCTTCGGTCACTATAGCGTGAGCCAGCAAGGTTGAAGTTGTGGTGCCGTCGCCGGCAATGTCATTGGTTTTGGTGGCTGCTTCTTTAAGCAGCTGAGCGCCCATGTTCTCAAACTTGTCAGAAAGCTCCACTTCTTTGGCAACTGTCACGCCGTCGTGTGTGATAGTGGGGCTGCCAAAACTCCGATCCAAGGCAACATTGCGGCCTTTTGGTCCGAGGGTGGTGATAACGGCTTTCGCCAGTTTGTCCATGCCGACCTGCAATTTGCGTCGGGCCTCTTCTGAAAAAATAATTTGCTTCCCTGCCATAGATTTCTACTCCTTCATACATTACAAAGAATTCACATTACCAAGATAAATGCTTTAACGCCGACTCAGAGTTTTCTTTGATACGGTGTATTAGCAGTCAATTATATGGACTGCTAATTAGCGGTAATTATGATAACTTTCTTCGAATTGAAAGTCAAGTTTCATCAAAGGCTTTAACATGATTCTTATATAACGTTTAGGTTTGGGTCTAGGGGATAGATCAGGGAGAGGGAGTGGCTTCTAGCAGGTAGCAGATCGCTTCATTATCGGCCACGATGCTCATCAAGGTGATGTCGTCTCCGTAGGCGGTTTTCAGTTCCGCCATCACTTCGAGTGCTTCCTGGCAGTAGTTTTCTTCCGGACGGCTGAGCGCTGCTAATACAGATCCATAGCGAGCATAATAATAGGCCACGTCAAAATTGGTTAACTCCAGGGCCTGGACCGCCACACCGCCAACCTCGTTTTCTTCCGCAGTGCAGCCAACCACAGCGCATTTCAAGACTGGCAATGCGCCCTCGTAATTACGGGCACGGACATAGATATCTCCCAATTGACCATATGTGTCTGCATTGGTGGGGTTGATAGCGATGGCCTTTTCTCCGTTAACGGCAGCAATGAAAAATTCCCCATCCCGAGAATAGGTTTTTGCGATGGCGATGTAGGGAAGAGCATCTTCCACCCCATTGGATTTGTTAATGGTGATCGCTTTGGCGAAGTAATCCAGAGCTACGTCATAGACTTTTAGCGCTCGATAGATCACGCCGATGCGAATATAGAGGAAGGTCAGGTTGGGGTTGATCTCGGTTGCTTTTTCAAACTCCTCAATGGCGTAGACGTATTCACCCAGGGATTCCAATACAGTACCGTAAACCCTGTGGGTGTCCATCAGCTCCGGTCCCTGCTGAACAGCTAGGCGGGCGTGTTCTTCTGCCTGGGCTTTTTGGTTTTGGTCCAGTAAGACTTCGGCGTAAAAAGCCAATGCCAGGCTGTTATTGGGATCGAGGGTGATGGCCAGGTTGGCGGCCTGTTCTGCCTGATTGATCCAGTCCTGTTTTTCTGCCTGGCTGGCTGCCGTTGAGGTAGAACTCCAGTCCAGGACCAGGGCTTTGATAGCCTGAACAGTGCTGTCGCTTGGTGCCAGGTCCGATGCTTGCTGGATCTCCTGCCGGGCCAAGGATAATCGTTCAGTGCGTTCTTCTGTGGTGGATAAGAGAGCGGATGAGTAAACTAATAATCTGGCCAATTCGGCCCGGACCTGGGCATTATCAGGATGGCGTTCCAGCACATCGTAATAGGCATCTATGGCGTCTTTACCTTCCGGATCATATATCTTTCCGGCCTCAAAATAAGCTTCCCCTTCCAGAACCAGCGAATCCACTGTTCTGGTTGCTGTTGGTGTGGGAAGGAAAAGGGGCTCAAAGCGACCTTCTGGATCGTGAACCTGAGAAGCAAACCATAACCCGACTCCGATCAATGCGACCAGGATCATGACAAACGTATAGTTGATCGTTGTCTTGTTGGTGCTGAAAGTTGGTCTTTTGCCGGTTAGTTTTCGATTCATGTTTATTTAGAAGTGCCGGTCACCAGGGATATTACTAATCAGGGATGGCTTGGGGTAATAGATTAGGGAGTTGGCGCAGGTGTGGATGTGGGTTCAACCAGATTAGCGGTACAAATAGCCAGCCCTTCATTTGCGTTGATAAAAGCGATTTCATCATCCGCGACCTGGCTGAGCATGGTCTGGAATACCGGGACAGCTTCTTCACACATATTCATCCTGGCCAGAGTTAACCCGTAGGCTGAGAAGATCTCGATCACCCTCGGCTTATAGGACAGCGGTACACCTTCTACAATTACTCCCTCTTCAGTTTCACCGCCCCGGACTGCCAGCCCAAGATAGTTTAAAGCCAGCGCATAATCCCGGTTTCTGAAATGCAGTACACCTAGGTTTCCCTGCATGAGCGGATCCTGAGGGGCATCCTTCGCGGCCAGTTCTCCATATTGGATGGCTTTGTTGTAAATACCATCCAGCAGGTATATACGGGAGATTTCATAATCCGGAATTGGGTCACCCGGATTGAGAGCGTTTGCCTGGCTGAACGAAGTCACAGCCTTATCGTTTTCCTGGTTGGCATAAAAACAATAACCCAGCATCAAATGCAGATTGGGAATGGCATTGTTAATATTTAGGGCACTTTGATATTCCCGGATCGCTTCGTTATAATTGCCGGTCCAGTACAGCACATATCCGCGGGCGCGGTGGGTTTCGAGCAGGTTGGGACCTAGCTCCAGTGCTCGCAGAGATTCAATGCTGGCAGTTTCAAAATCCTGGCTGTCGATCAGGATTTCAGCGTAAACTGCATGAGCCAGTGGGTTCTTATCTGCCAGATCCAGGGCTCTTTCAATTGATATTTCAGCGGCTATCAAATCACCCAGGAAATCAAGTGACCAGGCTTTCATCACGTGAGCTAGGGGATTATCAGGACTGCGAAGCATTGCCAGTTCGGCGTTTTCGAGCGCGGCTTCAGGATCTCCCGCCAGGATCTGAACTCGAGCTAGTGAGACGAATAATGAAGAGTCCTCAGGATTGGCGAGGATGGCTTCCTTGTAGGCATCTATGGCCTGACTCAGTTTGCCTTCATCGAATAGGGCCTCGGCTCTATTGAGGAATATCTCTGGATTTTCAGTAGGTGTGACGGTAGGGATTCCTATTGGTTCAATAGTCGGAACAACAGCCTGGTTGAAATAGATGATTGCTCCGATTACAACCAACAGGAGGATGATGCGCCAGGGATTGGCTCTCCTGCGGGGGTTTTTGGTCATTTTCCAATTACTGCCGTTAAGGTACATGCGCACATCTTACCACTGTCGTTAAAAATGCGTCAAGGATTTCTTCATAGTTCCCGAGAAGGGTTCCAGATATGGGAAAAACACCTTACTTGCGTATCTTTCCTCTCTCAGCTAGAATGGGAGCATGCAATTCGATATTTTTACTCTCTTTCCAGAAGTATTCCCTGCCTACCTTGATGCCAGCATACTGCACCGCGCGCAGGAAATGGGGCACCTTCAGGTAGATATTCACAATATTCGCACTTGGGCGACTGATAAACATCAAGTAACGGATGAACCTCCTTATGGAGGGGGCGGCGGCATGGTGATGAAACCTGAACCGATCTTCGCTGCTGTCGAAGGCGTTCTGGGCCAGCCCCCCGCTTGTCCCGTGCTATTGATGACACCCCAGGGAAAGCTGCTGGATCAAAAGAGAGCTCAAAAACTGGCAGGTTTTGAGAGACTGGCAATTATAGCGGGGCATTATGAGGGTATTGATGAACGAGTGCGGGAACACTTGGTGACAGATGAGATCTCAATTGGAGATTATGTATTGACCGGTGGAGAACTGCCGGCCCTGATCTTGATTGATGTGCTTACCAGGTTGATCCCTGGAGTGCTGGGGGATCCAAGGGCAGCTGAAAACGATTCACATGCCAGCGGTTTGCTGGAATACCCGCATTACACCCGCCCGGAAGAATTCCGGGGATGGAATGTACCCGAGATCTTAAGATCCGGTCATCATGCCAGGATCGACCGTTGGCGGAGGAACCAATCTCTGAAGAGAACCCAGGAAAGAAGACCGGATCTTCTGGAAAGATTTGATCTGACTGATGAGGACCGGGAGTTTTTGAATTCGCGGGGGGATAATTTAAGTAGAAAAGAGTAAGCAGGCCCAGGAAGCCTAAAGTAGGATGACATGAAGAAAGTCATTACACTCTGGGTTAAAGACCCGAAGTATAAACTTTCAGATCATTTTATTTGTTGTAGCGTTTAGTGTGTTAGTATCGTCTTGCGTAGCGGTAAAAGAGGTTCCAGAGGCTAGTGAAGTAGCATTACTAGAGACAAGGACTCTGTCCACTTCTATTCCAGAAACCGATATTCCTCCCCCTAGTCCCATGTCGCCACTAATTGCAACTGCAACCAAGGCTCCGACTGCAGTACCAACGCCTACTCAAACCTCGGTTCCATACAGGGCGCTATCCCCTGACAATTTAAACCAACACCAACCGGTCGCGGCTTTAACCGCTCCGATCTTCGGTCCTCGGTCGGCTGCGCAGCAGCAAAATATTAACATCCTGTAAGAAACCCTTTTTTAGCACCCGCTTTTCTTGACTGCTAAGAACCACCATGTTAGACTATAAACCGTTCTTAGCACTCTCAGCAAGAGACTGCTAAATGGTAAAAAAGATGGCTGTTTTATCGGAAAGACAAAAACTGGTCTTAGCCCTTTTGGTTCGGGATTACGTGGAAACGATCGAACCAATCAGCTCGGGTCGTTTGGTGAAAAACTACCAACTCGATTTCAGCTCAGCGACTGTTCGCAATGAAATGGCTGTTCTCGAGGAAAAAGGATTTTTATCCCAGCCTTATACATCGGCTGGTAGAGTGCCAACCCGGGCAGGATATAGATATTATGTGCGGCGCTTGATGGGTGAAGACCAGCTGCCTGCGCATATTCAGGAAATGATCCGACATCAGTTTTACCAGGCCCGGCATGATGTGGATGAATGGCTTTCATTATCAGCATCGGTCCTGGCCCAGCACAGTATGGGCGCGGCTATTGTGACCCAGCTGCATACCGAAAAGGCAAGATTTAAGCATATTGCCTTGTTGTCTACCCGGGGACGACAGGCTCTGGTTGTGATCGTTCTGAGCAGTGGTGAAGTTCACCAGCAAACATTGGTGCTCGACGAAACATTATCACAGGAACAGTTAAGCGGAATTGCCTCCCGGATCAATCAGCTAGCGACAGGGCTGGATGTCAAAGAGTTGAAGGAGAAAGAACCTGAACAAGCAGGATCACTGCTGAATGAGATCTTTGAGGTGGTTTTGAATACTCTCAAAGGATCCGAAGTGATCTCTTCAGGTGAGGTTTACCGGGATGGATTGGCCAATATGTTATCCGAACCGGAATTCTCTGAACCGGAGAAAGCCAAGCAAACACTCGAGATCTTTGAAGATCGAGTTATGTTGGATGAATTGTTATCCAGAACGGTGTTTGACAGTGACACTCCTGGTGTACATGTGATCATTGGCGGCGAAGATACCTGGGACCAGTTAGAAGATACATCATTGATCCTGGCCAGCTATGGAAAGAAGGACCATGCTATGGGTGCAGTAGGAATTCTTGGACCCTTGCGAATGTCATACAGCCGGGGAGTTTCCACTGTCCGTTTTGTTTCAGATTTGATCAGTGAATTGATCTCTGAATCAATGGGCAGTTGATTAGGATTCGAAGGAGATTTATTGCGGAATGAAAAAAAATAAGGATCAGATCAAACCAGAAGTTGAAGAGACCGAAACCGACTCGTTGGAAAATAAATCCCTCGATCAGGATTTGGATATTGAAGACCCTGCTATTGAGGTTGAGTTTAACGAGGATGAATCTGAAGAGGATCCAGTAGAGGTCTTACAGGCCGAATTGGATGAAATGACCACAAAGGCCGAAGAGTATCTGGATGGCTGGCAGCGAGCCAGGGCTGAATTTGCAAACTATAAAAAACGAGTTCTTCGGGAAAACACAGATATCCGCCAAATGGCTCGCGGAGAAGTGATTAAACTCTATCTGGATATTGCTGATGACTTGGGGCGGGCACTGCAGGAAAAACCTGAAAGCGGCGAAGAAGAAACCTGGGCAGATGGGATTGAGATCATCTTCCAGAAATTGCGCTCACGGTTAGAGGCTGAAGGGATCAATCCGATGAACCCTCTTGGTGAGGAATTTGACCCAAATATTCATGAAGCCCTTATGAAAGAAGAGAGTGAAGAATATGAGAGCGGCCAGATCATCGAAGTAATGCAGGAAGGCTATTGGATAGGCGATAAAGTATTACGTCCAGCGCTGGTCCGAGTAGCTGCTTAAATGGAATTATCAGAAAACGTAACAACTGAACATTAATGGAGGAAAATATGGCGAAAATAATTGGGATTGACTTAGGAACAACAAATTCAGGCGTAGCAGTGATGGAAGGTGGAGAACCCACAATAATCCCGTCAGCAGAAGGCGATCGATTAATTCCATCCGTTGTTGCCATGAATAAAAATCATGAACGGCTGGTTGGCCGACCGGCCAGAAACCAGGCGGTCGTTAACCCGGAGAACACTATCTCATCGATCAAGCGATTTATGGGTGGAAAGTTCAATTCACCGGGTATTGAAAAAGCTCGGAAGATGGTTTCTTATGAAACCAAAGAAGCTCCCAATGGCGATCTGCGGGTAATAATGGATGGGAAAGAGTATTCCCCACCCGAGATCTCAGCCATGATCCTGGCCAAGATCAAGGCAGATGCTGAGGATTATCTGGGAGAACCTGTGACCCAGGCTGTGATCACTGTCCCGGCTTACTTCAATGACAGCCAGCGCAATGCCACTAAAGATGCCGGTAAGATTGCCGGCCTGGAAGTGCTGCGGATCATCAACGAGCCCACTGCTTCTTCCCTGGCATATGGCCTGGATAAAAAACAAAACGAAGTTATCGCAGTTTACGATCTCGGCGGCGGCACCTTTGATATCTCCATCCTTGATGTTGGTGAAGGTGTGTTCCAGGTGCGGTCCACCAGTGGTGACACATTCCTAGGCGGTGATGATTTTGATCAGCGCATCATAGATTTCTTGGCGGATGAATTCAAGAAAGACGAAGGCATTGACCTCCGAGAACAGCGCCAGGCTTTGCAGCGCCTCCGGGAAGCTGCAGAAAAAGCCAAGATCGAATTGTCCACTATGCAACAGACTGAGATCAATCTGCCTTATCTAACTGCGGATGCCTCTGGTCCGAAACACATGGTAAAGAAATTCACCCGCGCCAAACTGGAACAGCTCACCATGGACCTGATCGAAAAATCCATGAAACCTGTCCAGCAGGCGCTTGATGATGCCGGGCTAAAACCTGGTGATATCAATGAGGTTGTCCTGGTAGGTGGTATGACCCGCATGCCAGCAGTACAGGAAGCGGTCGGAAAATTCTTTGGTAAAGCTCCCCACCGCGGTGTGAACCCTGATGAGGTTGTTGCTATAGGGGCCGCTATCCAGGCCGGTGTGCTTGGTGGAGAAGTTGATGACCTTCTGCTGCTCGATGTCACTCCGTTGACCCTGTCAGTCGAAACCCTGGGCGGTGTAGCAACTCCGCTTATTGAACGAAATACCACCATCCCGGCCCGAGAGAGCCAGACTTTCTCAACGGCCAGCGACAGTCAGAACCAGGTGGAGATCCATGTCCTGCAAGGTGAACGCGCCATGGCAGCGGATAATAAATCGCTGGGACGGTTCATTCTGGATGGCATACCCCCGGCGCCCCGCGGTATTCCTCAAGTTGAGGTTACCTTTGACATCAACGCCAACGGTATTCTGGAAGTGACTGCTAAGGATAAGGCCACGGGTAAAACTCAGAATATTACCATCACTGCTAGTTCTGGCCTGAGTGATTCCGAAGTCGAAAAAATGCGGCAGGAAGCTGAGCGATTTGCCGATGACGATCGGATCAATAAGGAACAGATCGAAACCCGCAACAACGCAGATACCCTGTCGTACACCGCTGAAAAAACTCTGCGGGATATGGGAGACAAAGTCCCGGCCGATGTCAAAACCGAGGTCGAAGCCAAGGTTGCTGAGGTGAAATCCGAGTTGGAGAAAGAAACAATTGACGTTGCCCGACTGAAAGAATTGACTGAAACCTTATCTCTGTCCTTGCAGAAGATCGGCGAAGCTGCTTATCAAGCAGCCGAAGGTGATGGACAGGGTATACCTGGCGAAGCACCAGATCAAGGTCAAGGCGAAAGCGGTGAAGACGGTGACGTTGTTGAAGGTGAATTCGAAGAAGTGTAGTCTTCTCGAGTGATCGAGACTTAAAGCCGGGGAATATCATCTCCCCGGTCTTTGATTATTTGGTGTAGAAACATTATCAGCTGGGATGTTTACGGTAAGAGATATGGCTAAACGAGATTATTATGAAGTGTTGGGAGTCTCCCGGGATGCTTCGGAAAGTGACTTAAAGAGCGCTTTCCGCAAATTAGCTCGTAAGTACCACCCGGATGTAAGCGACGCCCCTGATGCAGAAGAGAAGTTCAAAGAAGCCAATGAGGCCTACGGTGTACTGTCCGATGCTGATAAACGCGCAGCCTATGATAGGTTTGGCCATCAGGGTGTAAGAGGACCGAGTGGAGGTCCCGGATTTGAAACCGTTGATTTCTCTGATTTTGCGGATATATTCGGGGATATGTTTGGTTTTGGCGGCCGATCCAGAACTGCCAGTAGAACCGCACCACGCCGGGGAGCTGACCTTCAATATCAGGTAACAATATCCTTTAAGGAAGCTGTTTTCGGCGCGGATAAGGAAATTGAAGTAACAAAAGATGAAAGATGCGACACCTGCGGGGGAGATGGCGCAAAACCCGGAACTTCGCCCAAAACCTGTCCGGAATGCCAGGGTCGAGGGGAAGTCCGCCAGACTAGGCAAACGCTCTTAGGCTCCATGGTTCAGGTTACAACCTGTCCAGTGTGCCAGGGTCGGGGAAAAATCATCGAATCACGTTGTCCTACCTGCAGCGGTCGGGGAAAGGTAAGAAAAACCCGCCGTAAAAAAGTCAGCATACCGGCCGGCGTGGATGATGGCACCCGCATTCGATTGACGGGTGAAGGGCAACCAGGGGAAAATAATGGACCTCCAGGTGATATGTATCTGCTTGTCCGGGTTCAGCCTCATAAATATTTCCGCCGGCGTGATAATGATATTTTACTGGATCTAAAGGTGAATGTAGCCCAGGCCACCCTCGGCGCTGAAGTGTTGGTGCCTACGGTTGATGGAGAAGTAAAACTGAAGATCCCATCAGGGACGCAGCCAGGAAAGATCATCCGGATGAGGGGAAAAGGCGTACCCCACTTACGCAGTAAATCCCGGGGAGATCAGCTGGTGATTGTAAATATCACAATCCCCAAAAAGCTCGATGTTGAAGAAAGGGAGCTGTTTGAGAAACTGGCCGATAAGATGGATGGCAAAGTGCTTCCCCAAGAACGAGGTTTTCTGGACAGGTTAAAGAATGTCCTGGGAGGATGACCGACTTGGTTTAATCAGGCATACCAGGTGCAAATCAATGCCATTTGGCAGCGGTTTGCACCTTTTTGATATCTATGAATGAAACAAAACAAGAACAGCAATGGATAGAATTCAGTATTGAAGTAGACCAGGATATGGCAGATCTGGTTGGAAATGCGTTAATCGGGATCCTGCCAGCAGGCCTGGTTTCGGAAAGGGTGTTCGAAGAAGTATTTCCCCATGAACTGGATCAGGTCAGCGGACCGATCCGTATTTTTGGGTTTTACCTTGAAGAGGAAGACCCGGTCTACCGGGATAAGATCCTGCAGGCATTGAATGGTTTGAAACTAAAAGTAGATTTGCCAGACCCGTCTTTTTCATCACTGGAAAACAAAAATTGGACTGCCGCCTGGCAGGAAAGATATCAACCCATTCCTGTTGGAGACAGGTTAATTGTGGTTCCTTCCTGGTTGGAAAATCCAGACCCGGAACGGATCCCGATCTATATTGACCCAGGGATGGCATTTGGCTCTGGAACTCATGAGACCACCCGATTGTCTTTGGCGATGCTGGAAATGTGTTTGACCAACCAGATTCAAACCGAGCTGATCGATGTGGGCTGTGGTTCAGGGATCTTATCCATTGCGGCTGCAAAATTGGGAGTTGAGCGGATTTTAGGAGTGGATACGGACCCTGAAGCCATCCGTGTATCAAAAGAGAATGCGAAAAAGAATCATGTTGAAAAAGCCGGTACTTTTCACCCTGGATCTGTGCCAGAGATCCTGTCTAAAAAGTTTTCCCTGCCCCGGGCAGGATTGGTGGTTGTGAATATAATCGCTCCTATTCTGGAAGAGTTATTTGACGAGGGATTGGGGGAAATTGTCGCTTCAGAAGGTCATCTGGTTTTATCAGGAATTCTGGAAAATCAGCTGCCGGCTATATTGGATCACCTTGAAAGAAATGGATTCGAAGTGGAGAAATTTCTCCGACAAGGAGAATGGGTTGCGGTTGTGGCGGAAAAGATCACTGCCTGAATAGTTATATCCGCTCAGGTATAATAGTGAATACAAGACCCTATCAGAAATCAACCCCAGATACACTTACAAGGAGTACCAAATGACTGATCTCCACCCGGATATTGAAAGAATTTTGATTTCCGAAGATGATATCCAGCGGCGAGTAGCTGAAATAGCGGCTGAGATCGATCGTGATTATAAGGACGCAGGCCAGGTTGTCTTGGTTGGGATTTTAAAGGGAGCTTTTATCTTTACTGCGGACCTGTCCAGGAAGTTAAGTGTGCCCCATAGTGTTGATTTTATGTCAATATCAAGTTATGGTGATACGGCTGAATCAGCTGGTGCTGTCCGGTTGATCCTGGACCTGCGGAAACCGATCGCGGATCGGCATGTCATCGTGGTGGAAGATATCGTGGATACTGGTCATACCATGAATTACCTCCACCAGACTCTGATGGGCAGGAACCCAGCATCGTTAAAAATCTGCTCTCTGTTTAAAAAGAATCGCGACAGTCTGGATGTCCCGCTGGATTACGTTGGCTTTGATCTTCCTGATGTCTGGGTTGTTGGATATGGACTGGATTATGCAGATACCCATCGGACCTTGCCCTATATCGCCGAATTGAAAAAGGAAGTCTATTCCTGATCACGAATCAGCTAATCAGCTTGCAAATACCTGGTATCCATGTCTGCTCGAGAACGTTCTGTTCGAACTGAAGGAATCATTCTACACCGTAGGGATTTCGGGGAATCGGACCGTATCCTGGTCCTGTTCACTCGTAAACTTGGCCGCATTTCAGGGATCGCAAAAGGATCGAGAAAACCAAGCTCGAAGATTGCAGGACATCTTGAGTTGTTCATGCGTTCATCTTTCCTGATCTCCCGCGGCAGGAATTTGCACCTGATCACCCAGGCAGAGGTATTGGATTCATTTGAAGGGTTAAGAAAGGATCTCCAGGGAATTGGCCAGGGGTCATATATTGTTGAACTTGTTGATGCTGTGACCTTCGAGGAGGGCAGCAGCCTTAATCTGTATGAGCTGTTGTTAACCACCCTCGAAGCTCTGGATTCCGGGGATGACCCGATGATCATCACTCACTTCTTTGAATTACATCTGCTAGGGCTGGTTGGCTTTCAACCCGAATTCTTCATCTGTGTGGAGTGCGGAAAAAAGATTACTGAGCAGGATCAATATATATCCGGAGAGTTAGGAGGGGTGGTCTGCCCTTCCTGCCGGACGGCTGTACCCGGAGCCGATATCCGGCCGATTTCAGTCCGGATCTTGAAATATTTACGGCATTTTCAACGCTCGAGTTTGCAGGAATTGATGTCCCTGAATATCCCACTCGATGTCAGGAAAGGGATTGAAGAGGTTATCCGCTATTATCTGACACATACCCTTGAGCGCCATTTAAATAGTCCAGAATTCCTTAACAGTATCAAGGAATAGGCCCAATATTTTTCCGACCCAAATAAACACAAAAAGCGTAATCAATTGATTACGCTTTTTGATATCGAGCACGAGAGAAGATATTTATTTCAACTGGCCTTCAACAACCAGTTTGGTATCACTGAATTTGTCTCCCTCATATATAAAATATTTCAGGGAAAGGGGGATGATCTTTCCTATCATTGCCTGAGCGGGACAGTAAGTATCCGCGGATAATTCCATCGCCCGGGAGACTGCGCTTTCTGATATGTCTTTTCCGGCAACATGATATTCGATCACTGCACTGGTAAACACTTTGGGATGCTGAACGGCCCTGTCTGTTTCTACCTTCACCTGGAAATTTGAGACTTCCTGCCTTTTCTTCTTCAGGATCGAAATGACATCCATGGCTGTACACCCAGCCAGGCTAACAGCCATCAGCTCCATGGGACGAAAGCCGTCATCATCACCACCTACTTCAGGGGATGCGCCCAAGGGAATATTAAAACCCGAATCTGACGAACCTGTAAACGACATTCTGCCCTTCCATTCAACTTTTGCGTTCATGATTTACTCCTCTAAGAGGGGGGTGACATATTTTTCCAGGGTTTGAAGGTTGATAGCGCCCAACCAGGCCATCCGGAGGTGTCCCTTTCTATCTATGACCCAGGAATTCGGAAGCGTGCTGTTCTGAAATGTGATCAATGACTTGTTTCCCGGATCGAGCAGGATGACAAACTCCAATCCTTGTTCTTTGACAAAGGAGCGGACCTCAGCTTCAGGTTGGCCGGCTTCAACCGCAACGATCTGGAAGCCTTCATCCCTATACTTCTCGTAATAGGCTTTGAATTCAGGCATTTCCTGGCGGCAGGGAGGGCACCAGGTAGCCCAGTTGTTCACAAGAACTACCTGCCCCACAAAATCGGATAAAGATACTTGATTGCCATCCAGATCGAAGAGCGTCAGCTCCGGTGCAGGCTGGTCAACTTCGATTGGGGGGAGTAAAAATTCCTCCAGGGTTATCTGGTCAATGCCTTTCGCACCCTGCACATAAATAGCAATTCCAATAAAAACCATTAACCCTACGCCAACCAGGATGAAGGGGAGTAGGTTGGTTTTATTATTCTCAATTTTGGTCATAGTCCTGCTCCTTGGTGAAGTGCTCCGCTGGTTGGGAGCCTATCTTGCCCTATTGTACTATTTAGAGTCAAGAGTTCTTGCTCATCTTACGTAAGATTTACATCGATATATTCAAGCCAACCATGGAATGTTTTTGGGTTTGGTTCCTACCAAATTTTATCTTGGAGAGAAATTTAAAGGCTATTCAGGAAATTATGAAATCGCTGTTTCGAAAACCCTTATTGATCTCTTTTGCCCTTCCAGCAGTGTTAAGGAGCAGAAATGTACTGGATAATAAATGAATGTCACAATAAAAGGGTGAGTTTTGTCCATCGAATCAATAGCTACGGCGGTGAAAAAAGAATTGAATGCTGGTATACTTGAGCGAGAAAGTTTTACCAAATTTTGGTTCCATTGATATAACCAATTTACCATGATAATGATTGACACAAAGTGTTGCTTGAGCAGCGCCCAAGCTGTATTAAACTGCCCCCAAATTTATTGGTATCAGGTATTCAAGATAAGAAAACCAGATATCAAGGGTTTTTTTTGCACTGTAACTAATGAAGGAGCAGCTCCCAGGATGTATTAAGGTGACTTGTGCTCCTCTTTTTGTTTTAACTGTGGATTAGGGAAAGGAGAAAATCATGACAAGTTTTTCAGTTGAACTCCCAATGATGTATGGAGATCATCATGTTATAGAAGTTAGGCACGTTTTACTCGAGATAGAGGGAGTAGAAGAGGTTTATGCGAGCAGCAGCTTCCACACAGTAAACGTGGATTATAACTCCAAGAAAACCAATCAAAAATCGATCAAAGCCGCCCTGGAAAAAGCTGGATACAGCGGCGAATTGGAGATTGATGTAGAACCGTCAATACCGGTAACAGAGCGGGAAGGGGAAAAGTACTTCCGGCGCACCACATCATCTACCCAAACAGAAAATATTATTGGTTTTGAGCAAAATGTTGGCTATCAAGGTCGTTCCCAGTGGCCGATCCCGGGTATGGGGATTCTTGATGTAGCTGAAACTCAGACTGAGGAGAGTTAATAATGGCTGGTAAAAAACGAACCCCAGAAGAATATTCCATCGACCCCGCGACCCAGGAAATGCTGATTCGGGCGGATGAATTAGGACTGCATACCGCGTTTTCCCGCGCCGACGAGATGAAAGCATGCCCCATTGGTGCAGATAATTTGTGCTGTAAAAACTGCAGCATGGGTCCCTGCCGGATTGTTAAGGAAGGCCAGGTAGGAATCTGCGGAGCGACAGCTGATACAATCCAGGCCCGCAATTTTATCCGTATGGTGGCTTCTGGAGCAGCAGCTCATTCCGATCATGGTCGAGATATGGCCTTTACACTTAAAGCAGTTGCCAATGGTGAGACACAAGGGTATATCCTGCGAGATGTTGCCAAGCTCAGATATATTGCCTCTATATACGATATTCCTGTTGAAGGACGTTCTCCGAGTGAGATTGCGAATGACCTGGCTGATCTTTATATAGCCCAATTTGGGCAGCAGGAAGGCAAGATTGCACTATTACCCCGAGCGCCAGAAAAACGACGAGAGGTATGGGAATCCCTCGGGGTAACGCCCAGGGGAGTGGATCGCGAAGTTGTGGAATGTCTGCACCGCACACACATCGGCGATGATCAGGATGCAGAACACATACTGGATCATGCCCTCCGGACAGCTATTGCTGATGGATGGGGAGGCAGCCTGATAGCCACGGATGTCTCTGATATCTTGTTTGGGTCGCCCGCTCCTATTCTGGGTGAAGTAAACCTGGGTGTCCTCAAAGATGACCAGGTAAATGTGGTTGTCCATGGCCACGAACCAACATTAAGCAATATGATCGTGGCAGCATCTCAAGCCCCCGATATCCTTGAGTACGCTAAAAAAGCAGGTGCCAAAGGTGTAAATATTTCTGGGATCTGCTGTACCGCCAATGAAACTCTGATGCGTCAGGGTATCCCGGCAGCGGGCAACTTCCTGCAGCAGGAATTGGCTATTATGACCGGTGCAGTAGAAGCAATGGTGGTTGACGTGCAGTGCATCATGCAGGCCCTTGTTGGACTCGCTGAGCATTTTCATACTGAAGTCATCACTACGTCAAAGAAGGTCAAAATCAAGGGTGCAAAACATATCGAATTTGATGAGAAAAGGGCTTTGGACATTGCCAAAGAGATCCTCCGCACAGCCATCGACAATTATAAAAACCGTGGTGCGACACAAATTCCAGATCACAGATCCGAATTGGTCCCCGGGTTTTCTCATGAATATATCAACTATGCTTTGGGAGGCTCTTACCGCTCCTCATTCCGCCCCCTTAATGATGCAGTCATGTCAGGCAGGATTCGCGGCTTAGTGGGCATTGTTGGTTGTAACAACCCCCGGGAACAGCACGATTTCTTCCATGTAAAACTTGCCGAAGAACTGCTCAAGAATGATGTGCTTGTAGTGGAAACTGGGTGCAGCTCCATTGCCACTGCCAAGGCTGATTTGCTGGTGGGAGAAGCTGGCCTGGATCAGGTTGGCCCCGGATTAAGAGAAGTTTGTGAGGCAATTGGTATACCTCCAGTGCTGCACATGGGTTCCTGTGTCGATAACAGCCGTATTTTAACGGTATTAGCCCAGGTTGTAGAAGAAGGTGGACTTGGGGAAGATATTAGTCAAATACCGGTGGTCGGATTGGCGCCAGAATGGATGAGTGAAAAAGCGATTTCAATTGCTACCTATGTGGTGGCTTCAGGTGTGTATACTATCATGTCGGGCACAGCACCGCTGGATAGCAATCCCAAGGTTCCGGACAGCATGATTGTGCCGGAATTACTCAGCACTGGTTGGGAAAAGAAAGTTGGTGCTAAGCTGGAATTCATAAATGATTTAGATACAATCATTAAGAACACTCTTGACCATATTGATAAAAAACGCGCCGAATTAGGATTGCCGGCTTATGACCCAGAAGCGTTTGGTAAAAGCGGCGATTCCCGTATGCTTGAAATTGAATCTCTGCCCGTTGATGATCGTCGTGAAGCAATTTACGGATAAATTGCTGACTAAGGAGAAATAAATAATGTCAAGGTATATTGCTACCCGGGCCGTTCGTGGCGCAAATGCGCTGGTGATTGAAGCTGAAGCTATGCTTCAAAAAGCATTATCCGAAAAAGGTCCCAATACCCTAATTGAGTTCCCAAATACGGCATATTATTTACCGTTGATTTACGGCATGACCGGCCTGGAAATTACTGAGCTGAGTCAGTTATCAGAAGTCCTCCAGATTGCCCGCAAATTGCTTCATCCGGTTCCTGCAGAATCCAAGTGGACTCCCTATCTGGGAGAAACACTGGACAGTGGAATGGCCACTCTTATGGCTGCCGAAATCATTGAAGCCATACGGTCAATCTACCAATTACAGCCCGAGCTCTACCCGGGTTTGGAATTAGGTGGCGGAACGGAGTACTCGGATCGGGATTTCGGGATGTCTGGACGCATGAATGGTCCGATTGATGATATCCAGCTTCGCTCCTGGGGGATCCAGTTAGTGGACGGCCGCATGCCTGGTTTTGCAGCCATCGTTGGTGCAGCTAAATCCAATGAGGTTGCGGTAAAAATTGTCCGAGAACTTCAGCAGCGAAATATTCTTACTTTCCTTTCAGGAAATGTGAATGGGCGCAGCATTATCGATCAGCTTGTGGAAGAGGGAGTGGATTTGGGATATGACACGTATACCGTTCCCTTTGGCACGGATACGATCAGCGCTATCTACGCTCTTGGTTTTGCAACCAGGTCTGCGCTCACTTTCGGGGGTATTAAGGCGGGACAGGCCCGTTCCATCTTAGAGTACAATCGCGATCGTGTCTTTGCGTTTGTTCTGGCCCTGGGCGAGGTCGATGACTTGAAGTACGCAGCCGCGGCGGGTGCCATAAACTTTGGATTCCCCGTGATTGCGGATACAGTAATTCCTCAGATCTTACCCACGGGCGTCACAACTTATGAACATGTAGTTAGTATGCCCTTTAATGAGATTGAAGGGAAGGATGATTCAGAGAGAGCGACGAAACTGGTTCAGAAATGCATCCAGGTCCGTGGTGTAAAAATCAAAATCACTGATGTTCCCGTTCCCGTTCCTTATGGGTCTGCTTTTGAAGGTGAAGTAGTGCGCCGGGCAGATATGCGAGTGGAGTTTGGCGGCAAGAATTCTCGATCTTTTGAATACCTCTTCATGACAGATATGGAAGACATCACTGACGGCAAAGTTGAAGTGGTGGGTCCGACATTTGATGATCTGGAAGATGGGGCTTCAATGGATATGGGAGTTGTTGTCCAGGTGGCCGGACGCGAGATGGAAATGGACTTTGAACCAGTTCTGGAACGCCAGATCCATGACTTTGTAAATGGTGCCTCCGGTATTCAGCATATTGGCCAGCGAGATATTGTCTGGTGTAGGATTTCCAAATCAGCCGCTGAAAAAGGCTTCAACCTGGAGCATTTTGGCAAAATTATCCATGCCCGTCTTCATGGAGATTTTGGAGCAGTATTGGACAAAGTCCAGGTTACTGTTTATACGGATAAAGAAGAAATGGATAAATGGCTGGCAACAGCTCGCGAAGCATATAATTTCCGGAATATACGTTTGGCAGATATGACCGATAATTCGGTCGAGGAATTCTACTCCTGCACGCTGTGCCAGAGTTTTGCGCCGGACCATGTCTGTGTGGTCAGCCCGGAACGGCTGGGCTTGTGCGGTGCTTATAACTGGCTGGATTGCAAGGCTTCCTTCAGTATCGACCCAACTGGTCCCAACCAACCTATTAAACTTGGTACCTGCTACGATGAGAGTGTAGGGTACTGGCAGGGGACCATTGATTACACCAAATCAGCCAGCCACGGGGTTGTGGAAAAAGTTTCCATGTACTCGATCATGGAAAATCCGATGACCGCCTGCGGCTGTTTTGAAGCGATCTTGATGTACATCCCTGAAGTGGAAGGTGTGATCGTTGTCAGCCGAGAAGACACCGGCATGACACCGATGGGAATGAAATTCAGCACCCTGGCCGGCATGGCTGGCGGTGGTGTGCAGACACCCGGCGTGATGGGGATTGGAAAGTATTACATGCTCAGTCCAAAATTCATCTCTGCAGAAGGCGGATTCAAACGGGTTGTCTGGATGAGTAAGAACTTGAAAGATTCTATGCTGGGAGAACTTCAAGGTGTTGCAGAACGGGAAGGAATTCCAGATTTGATTGACCGGATTGCAGACGGAGAAGCCGTTACCACGGTGGAAGAGCTTCAAGAATGGGTCAAAACCAAACAGCATCCAGTTTTGGAAATGCCTACCATGCAGAGAGAAGAGAAAGAGCTTGATATTCCGGAAACCGCGACCGATAGTTCTGAGGTCATTGCCCAGGCAGAAGCAGTAATTGCCAAGACAACCACTGAACCATCTGAACCTGCACCTGAGGCTGAAAAAGCTCCACCTCCTCCTGCTCCGGCAGTGCCTGCACCGTCAGTTCTGACTGGCGTGATGGGGGATGGCGCTGAAAACGCCGTCAATATGCTGCGCAGGGCTCTGATAGCCGCCCTGGCAGAACTAGGTGGAATTGAAGGACTTGATGTAGCTAGCTTCCAGCCTGCAGCTGGGACTGCCGCACCGGCCGCTCCGGCGAAGACAGTAGAGGCTGCCCCTATTGCTCCTGATGAAGCCTGGCTCCCGGCAGACACAAAAACTAAACTAGCTAAGGAAAATTGGGATGGCGTGGTGAGAGAGATCACTTTGGGCGCGACTGCGGCCGATGGTGGAACCCGATCACATACAGTCACGATCGGTGGCTCGACAGCCATGCCCTTCATGCATTTCGAAGGACAGACCCCTCACAAGACTGTCATTGGTATCGAGATCTTGAACCGAAAACCGGATGATTGGTCAGAATTGTTAATGAAGGCCTGGGGAGATGTCATGAACGATCCAGGCGAGTGGGCGAAAGCAGCGGAAAAAGCCGGTGCGGAAGTTTTGTATCTGAAAATTACCCTCACCGATGCTGAAGGAAATCCCACCACCAAGGAACAGGCTGTTGAGGCAGTGGACAAAGTTCTAAAGGCCAGTGGATTGCCCTTGATTGTATTTGGACCAGGTCAACCTGAACCCGACAATGATCTACTGGTAGAGATTTCCACAAAATTCAAAGGCGAAAAGCTGCTGCTGGGTGTTTGTGAGGACAAGAATTACCGCACCATTGTTGCATCCGCGATGGCGGATGAGCAGCTGGTTGTAGCCCGCACCGCAATGGATGTGAACCTGGCCAAACAGCTGAATATCCTGATCACAGATATGGGATTATCCGCCGAAAATGTCGTTATGGATCCAACCACCGGTGCCCTGGGCTATGGTTTCGAATATGGTTATTCTGTGATGGAACGCCTGAGGATCGCAGCCCTACAGGGCGATGCAATGACCCAGTTCCCAATGATGGTTACCGTAGGAGAGGAATGCTGGAAAACCAAAGAGTCCAAAGTCGGACATGATGTCCCAGAACCCTGGGGTGATTGGGAAACCCGGGCTATTAACTGGGAAACCACAACGTCCATCATGCTGGCTGAATCCTGTGCCGATTTGATCGTCCTCCGGCACCCGGAAAGTGTCAAACGGACCCAGGAAGCTATTGAAGATTTGATGAGCTCCTAAGAGTAAGAAAATAAAACTTGAGTTGAGCTTCGACGAGAGGTTCAACTCGATTGACTTTAGAGATAAGCAGATAAAAACAACGGAGAAATCGAATGGCTTTAACCGGGATTCAAATTTACAAACTGCTTCCCCAAACCAACTGTAAGGAATGTGATTTTCCAACCTGTTTGGCCTTTGCAATGAAACTGGCCGCCAAACAAGTTGAATTGGCAAAATGCCCTTACGTTAGTGAGGAATCAGCTGCACTACTGGCAGAAGCTTCTGCCCCGCCTGTTCGTCCCATCACGATCAAATCAAATGGGCATGAGGTGAAAGGCGGAAATGAAATCGTATTATTCCGCCATAACAAAAAATTCTTCAGCCCGCCCGGCATATTTGTTCGGGTATATGATGATCAATCCGCGGAAGACATCAAGGCCAAAGTTAAACCGGTCTCTGATTATGTTGTGGATTATGTGGGCATGGAACTCACAATGGGCGGAATCGCTGTTCAGGCCCGCGGAGGAGATTTTGGTGCCGCGGTGAAAGCTGTCCGAGAAGCCAGCTCCCTGCCGTTGATCCTGATTGCACCCCCAGCTGCTTTGAAAGATGCACTGGGTGGCCTGGGCGCTGATGATACACCACTTTTAGGCAGCGCAACTACTGAAAACTGGGAAGAAATGGCAGGATTGGCAAAAGAATTCAACGCTCCTCTGGCAGTCGAGGCCGGCAATATCGATGATATGGTAGGTCTGGTTGAAAAATTGGAAAGTAAGGAACTGAAGGATTTTGTTCTGTCACCAAAACAGAGAACTATGATCGGAACCTTAACCGCCAACACAACCATCAGACGGATGGCGCTGAAGGAAAATTTCCACCCCCTTGGATACCCAATCATTAATTTTCCGGGCGACGCAGGTGATCCTGCCCGGGAGTTGTCTCTGGCAATGCAGGCTGTTGGAAAGTATGGCAGTTTCATAGTGATGGATACCTTTGACCCTGCTACTGCCTATTCGCTGCTCGTACTTCGCGCAAATATCTACACTGATCCGCAAGAACCCATTCAGGTCACTCCGGGTATTTACGAGATCAATGACCCCGGACCTGAGGATCCTTTCCTGGTTACCACGAACTTCAGTATTACTTATTTCAGTGTAGCCAACGAAGTGGAATCCATGGGGCTGCCAGCCTGGCTGCTGGTGACGGATTCAGAGGGTATGAGTGTGCTCACCGCCTGGGCGGCAGGCAAGTTTGACGCAGAGATCATCGCCAAAGACGCCAAACGTTTCAATGCTGCTGAAAAAGTTACAAAGAAACGCATTGTGCTGCCAGGCCATACGGCAGTACTGTCCGGCGAGCTTGAAGAAGAGCTTCCTGATTGGGAAGTAAAGGTCGGGCCAAAAGAAGCTGTGGACTTGCCCGCGTTCATGAAAGAAGTACTGTAAGATTGGCGGTTGAAGTCAGCAAGCGAGGCAGAAGTACTCTATAATAACAGGTAGGGCAGCCGTTCACTCTTTGAAATGGTCCCTACCTTTTATTTTCAAGATATATTAACCAAATATTAGCCTACCTTATTAGTTGAAGATATAAAAGAAACAGGTCATTATGGCAACATCATTTTCTGTGAAGTTTGATATTTCTGACGAACCGGTAGAAGTTCCAGGAGGAACACTACTGACAGATGCCGCAGAAAAAGCCGGCATTAAAATCAACCAGCCCTGCGGAGGACAGGGCCGCTGTGGACAGTGTGCTGTTCAGGTAACCTCCGGCCAAGTTCGCAGGCGCAGCACAATGCGTTTGTCCGCTGAAGATGTAGAGAATGGGTATGCCATTGCTTGCCAGACAGTTGTTGAGGGTGACCTAAAAGTGGTTGTCCCACCGCAGGAAAAGATCCAACAACATCTGACAACAGGACAATTAGCAGCCGATGTTGCCGTGCCTTCTGGGTATGACTATCACAAAGATCAAACGATCCAACGCATCCCTGTAACCTTAAAACAACCCTCCATGGAGGACCAAACAAGCGACTGGGCCCGTTTAAAGACTGCTATGCTCCAGGAGACAGGGCTGAATGAGATCTTGATCTCTCTGCCTATCTTGCAGAAACTCCCAGTAGTCCTGCGTGAGGGGGACTGGAAAGTTTCCCCGGTCCTGTATGTCGAAAACGGGATCAAACCAGGCGGACCAGCAGAAGTGATTGATTTGCTGCCAGGTCTGGTTCCTCAGGATACTCCGTTGTGGGGAGCGGCAGTGGATATTGGAACCACCACGGTAAAGGTGATGCTGGTTGATCTGATCAGCGGTGAGCCCAAAGGGCAGGCCACTGAATATAATGCCCAGATCGCCCGTGGGGAGGATGTGATCTCCCGAATCATATTTGCCGGGAAAGGGGAAGGTGATAAAACTCTAAGATCACTGGTTCTAGAGACCATCAATGAGCTGCTTGAACGAGCTTGCCAGAGAGGAAAATCGTGCAACGACACGATCTATAAAACCATCCTGTCTGGGAACAGCACCATGATCCACTTGCTGCTGCAGATCCCTCCCTCCAGTATTCGCCTGGCTCCTTATATTACAGTCGCAAACAATATACCAGTGATGAGTGCCCTGGAAGCGGGATTAAGAACTCATCCCACAGGGAAAGTGATCTGCCTGCCAGGGGTTGCCAGTTATGTTGGGTCAGATATTACGGCAGGTGTACTATCTTCTGGGCTGTCCGAAACCGAGAAGATCACACTCTTCCTGGATGTGGGCACCAATGGAGAGATGGTTCTGGGTTCTAAGGAATGGCTGGTGACCTGCGCCTGTTCGGCTGGTCCCGCATTTGAAGGCGCAGGGGTTTTACACGGTATGCGGGCGACCACCGGAGCAATCGATGAGGTCTGGATCAACGAAGAAACCAAAGAAGCAGCCTGGCGCGTGATCGGGGACGGGAAGCCAAAAGGATTATGCGGCAGTGCCCTGATTTCACTGCTGGCAGAGCTGTTAATGACCGGGATTATCAATAAAAGCGGTCGTTTTGACACTTCCCTGGATACAAAACGTGTCCGGAAAGGTTCCCATGGCGGTGAATATGTCGTCAGCTGGGCGGACGAAACCGAGATTGACGAGGATATCATACTGACTGAAGTGGATATTGATAACTTGATGCGCGCCAAGGCAGCCATTTTCGCAGGATTCTCAGTTTTGGGTGACAGCGTGGGCATACCCCTTGAATCTGTCGAACAGGTCCTGATCGGCGGCGGTTTTGGACAGTATATCAATGTTGAGAAGGCGGTTCAGATAGGATTGCTTCCTGATATGCCCTGGGAACGCTTCCAATTCCTGGGAAACACCTCATTAAAAGGAGCGTATTTGGCGCTTCTGGATCTTAAAAATCAGCAGGAAATCTCAGAAATCGCCAACCGAATGACCTATATTGAACTTTCAGCAGATAACCGCTTTTTTGACGCTTTTACATCAGCAATGTTTTTGCCCCATACCGATATGACCCTCTTCCCATCTGTGAAGATCGGTGGGGATAAATAGCCCGGTGCAAGAGTGAATTATAATAACCTTAGCAAAACCAAGAGAGGATTGAGGAGGCATTTGTATGTACATTATTGGAGAGAATATTCATATCATATCCCCGAGTGTTAAAAAAGCCCTGGCAGATCGGGATGCTGAATTCTTTAAGAAATCAGCCATCCAGCAGGTTGAGATGGGTGCCAGTGCTGTTGACCTGAACCTGGGAAGACAGAAACACGAATGGGAAGAGATCTTTCCCTGGGTTACCAAGATCGTCCAGGAAGTTGTGGATGTCCCGCTCTGCATCGACAGCACCAATGTGGAGGGGATTGAGGCTGCCTTGAAGGTGGTCACCAAGGCCCGCCCGATCATCAACTCCACCTCTGCGGAAGGGAAACGCCTGGAGCAAGTTCCCCTATTGGCGAAAAAATATGACGCTCAGTTGATTGCCCTGACTTTAAAGAAAGAAGGCATCCCTGTCGGAGCCGATGAGCGTGTGAATATTGCCTTGGAATATCTGATCCCCAGAGCTATTGAAGTAGGCATGGAGATGCCGGACTTGATCATTGATCCGCTGGTTTTGACTGTTTCCGGATGCCAGGAATACTGCCCGGAACTGATCGAAGCCGTGAGAACGATCAAATTTGCTGGTGATCCGCCTCCTTCAATCTCCGTCGGTCTATCCAATGTTTCCAACGCTGTGCCAGAAGAAACCCGCCCGATCCTTAACCGGGTTTATCTTGCCATGTTGATGGGCGCCGGTCTGGAAATGATGATTGCTGATCCCTTTGATGAAAAACAGAACGAAGTCATCCGTGTTATTGAAGAACGGGATGAAAGCACAGCCCTTGGCAAACTCTATCTAAAATTGCATGATGCCACCGAAGCGATGAGCGAAATCACCAAGGCAGATATTGATGAAAACGACCCCGAACAGGTCGCAGTCTGGAAATCCGTTCAGGTGCTTCTGAACAAAGTAATTTACGCAGATTCCTTCCTGGAACAGTAAACCAGATTGAATCTCGGATCATATAGGGACGAAGTCCTTTTGGAAGGACTTCGTCCCTATTTTAATTAAATGTCATGCTAAACGACACCTGATGAGAGGATAAATGCTAGATAAATTCGAAATTTGAATCATCTATAATAAAATCACTCTAACCATTGAAGTATTTCCAGCTTACACAGTAAAAGAAATTGGAGGACTTATGTCTGATGAAAAGATCAATGTGGAAGCCCTGCTTGAAAAAGCAAAAAAACCGGCAGCCGATGCTCTCAAATTACATCCCTTTTATAAGGGAAAGATGGAAACCACGCTGAAATGCACAGTGCGAAGTATCGATGATTTTGCGATCTGGTATACACCGGGTGTAGCCGCACCCTGCCGGGAAATTCACAAGGATCCAGAGATGATCTATCAGCACACCAGCAAAGGGAATACCATTGCTGTGATCAGTGATGGAACCCGGGTGCTGGGACTGGGGGATATTGGTCCAAAAGCTGGCCTTCCGGTAATGGAAGGTAAAGCGCTTCTGTTCAAATACCTCGGCGGCGTAGATGCAGTCCCGATCATGCTGGACACCAAAGACCCTGATGTTTTCATTGAGACGGTGCTGCTGCTGCAGTCCTCATTCGGAGGAATCAACCTGGAGGATATCGCCCAGCCCAAATGTTTCCGGATCCTGGATGAACTGCGCGAGAAGTGTGAGATCCCCGTCTGGCACGATGATCAACAAGGTACAGCAACTGTAACACTGGCCGGATTGATGAACGCACTAAAAGTTGTGGGCAAAGATAAAAAGGATATTAGCATAGCATTTATTGGAACAGGCGCCTCCAACGTGGCCATTTCCCGGCTGATCTACAGTTGGGGTGTTAATCCCGCCCATTGTTTGCATGTGGACAGTAAAGGTATTTTGGGAAAACACCGAGAGGATATCCAGAAGAAGAAGGATCTTTATATAGATAAATGGAGACTTTGCCAGATAACAAACCCGGAAGGTAGGCAGGGCGGCATCGGGGATGCCATGCAGGGAGCGGATGTCGTGATCGCTCTCTCCAAACCCGGCCCCGATGTGATCAAACCAGAATGGGTCCAATCCATGAATACGGACGCGATCGTTTTCAGCTGCGCCAACCCCATTCCCGAGATCTGGCCCTGGGTAGCCAAGGAAGCTGGCGCCAGGGTGGTTTCTACCGGACGATCCGATTTTCCGAACCAGGTCAATAACTCCCTCGGTTTCCCCGGCATTTTCAGAGGAGTATTGGACGTGAGAGCATCAACGATCACAGACGAGATGTGTTTTGCCGCGGCAGAAGCCCTGGCCGATCAGATAGGTGATGACCTGGATGAGGACCACCTTTTGCCCACGATGGACGATTGGGAAGTATTCGCAAAAGAAGCTGCGGCTGTTGGCATGAAAGCCCAGGAACAGGGTGTTGCCAAATTAGAGCGCACATATGACGAGCTATACGAGAGCGCCATGAAGGTGATAAAAAGGTCCAGGGATCTGACGTCGCTGATGGAGAAAGAAGGATTCATTCCAGCCCCACCCGAAGATTAAAGAACGGATTATTTACTGTACCAATACCAGCGAGGGTACTGTGTATCACCGGTACCCTCGCTGGTATTGGTTTATAAGGGTAATTTTCCCTACTTGAGGATGATTTTGCCAAACCAGATTTAATTTGGGACTTGATTTTTTCACGAATACAGTATACTCAATGGAACTCTCGTTATTCATGAACCAATTATGTGGGTCATCCCGGGTGATATTCCAGGGATAAACATAACAAGAAGTTGACAGGATTTGAAAGTTGTTTATAATCATATCCCAAGTACTTTTTTTGAGTAAAAAATTCTCAGGGGGAAATTCCTAAAGGCAACACCAAAACGAATTTTACCTTTAGGCGGCGCCAAGCGGGGAATGGATCACGGCACCAGTTATCAGAGAGATTTGACTTACTCGGACAGCACCTTATTTCTTTTACAATTTTCCTTGTTTTTGTTCCCGTTTTATTTTGGGAGCTATTTGCATATATAAGCAGTTAAGGAGGTGATGCCTGGGGACAATATCTATTAAAAACCCGAACAAGAACTACCCTATTTCTAATTCTCAATAGGAGGAGAAACAGTGTCAAAGAAACTATTTTTTATACTTATATCAGTGTTGATGATCGGTTCCTTCGCTCTCGGCGCCTGCGCCCCGGCACCAGCCCCCGTCGAAGAAGTTGAAGAAGTCGAAGAGGTGGAAGAAGTCGAAGAAGTTGAAGAAGAGGAAGTGGTAGAAGAGGCTGTGGGAGAAAAAATTCCCCTGACCCTTTATTACATGCCTGTAACTCGTTTCTATTATCCCAGCCCGAAAGAGATTGCCGAAGGTATGGCTGCCGATATGGCCAATGCTGGATTTGATGTTCAGCTTGAGCTTGCTGGCGACTGGCCCACATATCTTGGTTTGCGCCGTGAAGGAAACCTGGACGGCCTGTACATGCTCGGTTGGGGTGGTGACAATGGTGACCCCGACAACTTCCTGAACTACTTCTTTGGTTTTGCTGGTGATGACAGGGTTGGGGATGATGCCTCAGCCTGGGTAAAGAGCCCAGAAGCCCGCGAAGGTTGGTACGCCAACACGGATGTAGCCTATTTGCTTTACCAGGCTTCCATCAATCCTGATCAGGCAGCCCGAGAAGCAATGTACAAACAGGTTGAGAATCTACTTCATGAAGACGTCGCCCGCATCTGGGTGGCACACAACAATACCCCCCTGGTCTTCTCCAGCTCGGTTAGCGGTTATGTGCCGCAGCCTGTGGGAGCAGACTATTTTGAGGGCGTTACTGTTGAAGGTTCTGACACCTTCGTCTTCGGACGCGGTGGTGACTCCGTTCAGTTGGATCCTGCTGTTGTTACAGATGGTGAAAGCTTCCGTGTAACTGGACAGATTTTAGAACCCCTCTATCAGTATGAACCCGGTTCCACCAAACCAATCCCCGCGCTGGCAGAATCCTGCACAGCCAATGCTGAAAGCACAGAATGGGTTTGTGCTCTACGCCAGGGAGTGAAATTCCATGACGGCACGGACTTTAACGCTGATGCAGTTGTCTTCAACTTTGAACGACAGCGCTTTACTGCTCATGCCCAGCACTATGATAGCCAAGTGTACGAGTACTATGAGTACATGTGGGGCGGCTTTGATGATGCAAGCATTATCTCCGCAGTTGAAAAAGTCGATGATTACACTGTAAAATTTACTCTTTCACAACCACTGGCACCCTTCCTGGCTAACCTGGCTATGGATATCTTCGCGATTTCCAGCCCGACTGCAATGGAAGCAGCTGGTGAAGACTATGGTCTTCCCTCCAATGGCGCCGTTGGAACTGGCCCCTTCAAATTTGTGGAATGGGTAGAAGGTGACCACATCACAATTGAAGCCAATACTGACTACTGGGGCGGTGCGCCCACAGTGGACCAGATTGTGTTCCGGGTCATCGCAGATGACTCTGCTCGCTTCCTGGCCTTGCAGGCTGGCGATATCCAGGGCTTTGAACAGGCCGTGGTTGAGGATCTAGTGACAGCTGAAGCTGCTGCTGATCTTTATGTTATGACCAGACCAGCGCTCAACACTGGCTACCTGGCCTTCAGCTACAAGATCGTCGAGTTCCAGGATGTTCGTGTTCGTGAGGCCCTTGCCCACGCTATCAACCGTGAGGGGTTAATTGAAAACTTCTACGGCGCGTATGGCGAAGCAGCATCCAACTTCCTGCCTCCGTTGATCTGGGGTCACGATGACACCATCGTGGATTGGGAATATAACCCCGAGCTATCCCTGCAGTTGTTAGCAGATGCCGGATTCCCGGATGGAATCAGTGAAGTAACTATTGACCCCGCTTACGTTACTGAGTAAACCCTCTCAGGTAGTTAAATTATCTGATGGTGTAGGTTAGGTCAATCTGTAGTAACAAAGGAGGGGCGTTAACCGCCCCTCCTTTCTGTAAGGAATTATTGGAGGTCTTCTTTGACTCGTTATATTATTCGACGAATCATCTCTGTGATACCCACTCTGATTGGGGTCACTTTTGTGATTTTTATGTTTCAGCGGCTGATACCCGGTGATCCTGCCATTGCAATGCTGGGAGAACACGCTACTGACGAAAGCATCGAACGAATCCGAGAGCAATTGGGTCTAAACCGCCCGCTTTTCCTGGATCGTGATGCGCTCGCAGAAGGGGATGTCGACGGCTTTTTTGACAGCCAGTATTTTAATTATATGGGTCGTCTGAGCCGACTGGATTTAGGTGATTCCATTCATAGGCGAATTCCAGTCCTGGAAACGTTGAAGCTGAGATTCCCGGCAACGGTTGAACTTTCATTACTTTCCATGATCATCGCCGTCATGATAGGTATACCGGTGGGTATTATTTCAGCATCTCGCAGAAATTCCCTGATAGACAGTATCAGTATGGTGGGTTCTCTCGTGGGTGTCTCAATGCCCATCTTTTGGCTAGGATTGATGGAAATCATGCTCTTTGCTGTGATCTTACAATGGCTTCCAGCCGGTGCCCGTCTGAGTACAGGTTTCGAAATAGAAGGAATCACTCATTTATATCTGGTCGACAGTTTGATCACTGGAAATTGGGCAGGATTTAAAGATTCTCTATCTCATATCATCCTGCCTGCAGTGGCCCTGGCGACTATCCCAATGGGTATTATTGCCAGAATGACCCGGTCCAGCATGCTGGATGTGCTCCAGGAGGATTACATCAGAACAGCTAGAGCAAAGGGGTTGGGGGGAAGGCTGGTGTTGTATCGGCATGCCTTGAAAAATGCTGCGCTGCCAGTGGTAACGATCATAGGCCTCCAGGCTGGCACTTTGTTAGCCGGAGCCGTATTAACCGAAACGATCTTTTCCTGGCCCGGTATTGGGCGCTGGGTATATGATGCAATACTTGGCCGTGATTACCCCATTGTACAGGGTGGCACGTTATTAATTGCGCTGGTATTTGTTGGGGTAAATCTGATTGTAGATATTTTATATGCACTGCTGGATCCAAGGATTCGGTATAAATAAGGAAGCTTTATGGCACAGATCAATCCGGAAGAGTTTACTGTAACTGATTTTGCGGTTCGGGAGCACCGTTCCTTGTGGGGCGATGCCTGGGGGCGGCTTATCTCCAGTAATACAGCCCGTCTGGGTATGTTTATCGTGATCTTGTTTGTTTTCTCCGCAACTTTTTCGCATTATTTTTGGGAATATGAGCCGAAGAAGGACCTGGATTACTCATTAAAATTAAAAGCCCCTAACCTGGTAGTGACTGAAGAAATACCTTCCATCCATCCCTTTGGTACTGATAAACTGGGACGCGATATTTTTCGGAGAGTTGTGCATGGTGGATGGAACTCCCTCCGGGTGGGTATTGTAGCAGTTGGTATCTCATTGGCCTTTGGAGGTGTGATAGGTTTACTGACCGGTTTTTATGAAACTGTGATTATGACCACCGTCGAGAGGATTGTGTTATTTGGTATAACCGGGTTTCTGTTGGGTATGTTATCGGCCTGGATTTCAAATCAGCTCATCCAATTGCTAGTGTTTACTTTATTGGGTCTTGCCGCCGGGTATTTTAAAGATTTCTTGGAAGGAAAATTATCAAGGGTAGGAATTTTTGGGTTGCTTGGTGCCCTGGGTAGCGCTACCCCGGCTTTATTTATGGGTACATCTGTCGCTCTCGTTTGCGGAATCCTGGGTTTGTTGTCTGGCGTGTTGTTATCTATGGCTCTGGATGGACGATTTTTTTCGAATGTGATGATGCGGATCATGGATATGATCTTATCTTTCCCGGGTTATTTGCTTGCGATCGCCATTGTTGCTTTTTTGGGACCTGGCCTTGGAAAAGGTATGATAGCAATTGGTGTTGTGGGGATACCCGTTTACGCTCGATTAACCAGATCGGCGGTATTGTCTGTAGTCCATAAAGAATACATCCTGGCTGCACAGTCTGTAGGAGAATCTCATGGACGGATCATTTTTAGACATATAACCCCAAATATTCTTTCCCCGATCATCGTACAAACAACAATGGGATTGGCGAACGCAATTCTCTCGGCGGCAGCGCTTGGATTTCTTGGTCTCGGTGCCATTCCACCCGAACCGGAATGGGGAGCGATGCTGGGAGACAGCTATCGATATTTAACCAGCGGGGCTTGGTGGGCAGTTTTATACCCTGGTCTGGCAATCATGCTTAGTGTTCTCGGATTCAATTTACTTGGAGATGGCCTTCGGGACGCTCTCGATCCCAAGCTTCGAACGTAGGAAAAACATATGACGCCTTTATTAGAAATTAAAAATTTAAAAACCCGCTTTTACACCCAGGATGGTGTTGTAAGGGCAGTTAACGACGTATCGTATACCATGGATAGCGGAGAAATTTTAGGCGTGGTTGGTGAAAGTGGATGTGGAAAAAGTGTTCACGCTTTATCAATGATGCAGTTGATTCCCTATCCTCCGGGAAAAATTACCAATGGAGAAGTATGGCTCGATGGACAGGATCTGCTAACACTAAATGAAGAAGAGATGCAAAAAGTCCGCGGGCGGGATATAGCCATGATTTTCCAGGACCCAATGACCTCATTGAACCCGGTGTTTACAATTGGTTTCCAAATTACGGAAGCGTTGCTGCTTCACAATGATATGACCAAGCGTGAAGCAAAAGATCGAGCTGGAGAGCTGCTTGAATTGGTGGGTATCCCCGGCGCAAAAGACCGCCTTGATGATTATCCGCATCAATTCTCTGGCGGCATGCGCCAGCGCGCAATGATCGCAATGGGTTTGTCTTGCGAGCCAAAACTTTTAATAGCAGACGAACCTACAACAGCTCTTGATGTCACTATCCAAGCCCAGATCATAGACCTGGTTAAGAAGCTCCAGGAAGAGCTCGGCATGGCAATTATGTGGATCACTCATGATTTAGGCGTAGTTGCAGAACTTGCCCATACAATTAACGTCATGTATGCCGGTTCAATCATCGAAACTGGACAAATTCACAACATCTATAAAGAAACCAAACACCCTTATACAATTGGATTGTTAGGATCGCTTCCGCGGCTGGATGATGCTCCGGGAACTGAATTGGTTTCAATACCAGGTTTACCACCAGACTTATTAGCTTTGCCTGAAGGATGCCCTTTTGCGGCCCGCTGTGAATACCGGATCGAAAAGTGTCTGGTTGAGAAACCACCCCTGGAAGGGATTGATGGAAAAGATCACTCGGTGGCTTGTTGGCGATGGGAAGAGATAGCAGGAATAGGATCAAAATGAAAGCAGAGATGAAAAAGCTTGTTGAAGTTCGAAACCTTAAGAAATATTTTCCAGGTACTGAAGTTTCAATATTCCAGACCGGAAATGATGTAAAAGCTGTAGATGGTGTCAGTTTTGATATCTATGAACAGGAAACTCTCGGTTTAGTAGGGGAAACCGGCTGTGGCAAGACCACGGTCGGGAGGACGATGTTGCACCTCTATCAACCCACAGCCGGCAATATTATATTTGACGGTGTGGATTTGAACGATTTGGGAGAAAGAGAGCTTCGTTTTGCGCGCAGCAAAATGCAGATGATCTTCCAGGATCCTTATGCTTCCCTGAATCCTCGCATGACAGTCGGGTCGATCGTAGGTGCACCCCTGGATGTACACACGGATCAGAGCAGAACAGAAAAAAGAGAACGGGTCCAAGAGCTCCTGGATATAGTGGGTTTAAATCCGGATTTTGTTAATCGTTATCCCCATGAGTTCTCGGGCGGTCAAAGACAGCGAATCGGTATCGCCCGTGCCCTCGCATTAAACCCGGACTTTGTTGTTTGTGATGAGCCAATTTCTTCCCTGGATGTATCAATCCAAGCCCAGGTCGTCAATCTGCTTGAGGATTTACAGAAGAAACTGGGGTTGACTTATTTGTTCATCGCCCATGACTTGAGTATGGTTAGGCATATTAGTGATCGGATGGCTGTAATGTACCTGGGAAAAATCGTCGAATTGGCTGACCGAGACGAAATTTTCCTAAATTCTCTCCATCCTTATACTCAAGCGCTGATGTCCGCTGTACCTGTACCTGATCCTGACCTTGCTGAGACAAAAGACAGGATCATCCTGGATGGAGATATCCCAAATCCGTCAAACCCGCCTTTGGGATGTAATTTTAATACTCGCTGTCCAGTAGCCACTGATATTTGTTTTAAAGAGGAACCAGAATATCGGGAAGTTGAAAATAACCACTGGGTTGCATGCCACCTGGTGAAATAAACATGTCCAGTTGGCCTTATTTCTAAAGGATTTTGACCCTCCTGGTGGATTTGCTGGGAGGGTTTTAGTTTATCAGGGTTTTGGTTTGTTGTTGATTTGATCCCGTGATAGAAGAAAATAATGTGGAGATAGATATTATGGACTTTGGCCCCAGGCTTTCCTGTGAAGTTATCACTCTAAAATTGCATCATCCCTTTCGACTCTCAACAGGAGTAAGTACGACCCGGACAGCACATTGGATCCGGCTGGAAGACGATCAAGGCTGGGGTGAGGGCACAATACCTCCTTACTACAATATCAGCGATCAAGATATGCAGGCGTTGTGGGATGAAAAATCTCACAGTAAGGAACCCTTTCCGGATGATCTGGAACAGATACCAACCTGGATTGGTGACCAGGGACCAGCCCCGGCCAGAGCTGCCCTGGATTTGGCCCTACACGACAGGATCGGGAAAAATAAGGGCCTCCCAATTTATAAGCTGCTTAATCTTCCAGCCCCTGCTCCAATTTCAACTGCCTTTACAATAGCTATCGAAGATCCTGAAGTGATGGCCCGGATGGCGGCTGATCATCCGGAATTTCCCATAATCAAACTCAAGCTGGGCAGCGATGATGATATCAGCCGGGTTGCAGCAGTCCGTAGCGCCAGACCGGACGTCCGTTTGTATCTTGACGCGAACGCAGGATGGGAACCTGATGAGGCAATCGGGATTATTGGGGATTTGGAACCCTTTAAGATTGAAATGATCGAGCAGCCAGTCGCTGGTAATGATATCGAGGGTATGGGTTATGTTCAGAGCCAGACTGATATTCCAATTGTAGCCGATGAATCCATAAAATCATTGGAAACTTTGGAGGAGTTAGCCAGATCGGGAGTACAGGGGATCAACTTGAAGATCATGAAGCTGGGTGGGTTAGGACCCACGGTTAGAATATTAAAGAGGGGAAGGGAACTTGGGTTTAAGATCATGTTGGGCTGTATGACAGAAACATCTCTAGGCGTGACTGCTATGGCACACCTGGCAGCCATGGCTGATTGGATCGACCTGGATGCGCCGCTGTTGATTGCCAACGATCCTTTTAAAGGAGTCTCTTACGATCAGGCACTTGTCTCAGTGCCTGAAAATCCGGGAATAGGTATAGTTCGCAGAATCGGGATGGGATAGACCGCCAAAAGTGGTCAGATCAATGAGTTGAATTACCCTGATTAGCATATATTAATTGACATTATTTCAACCGCAGACTACAATGTAGATTACTAAGGGGGATGAACCCAAAACGGTTAGGAGGGATCATGAGTGCCTGGCGCGGAAAATATGCCATTGGGTTGACAGGAAATATCGCAACTGGAAAGAGTGTGGTCAGAAAGATGCTGGAGCATCTGGGCGCATACGGTATTGACGCGGATGTGTTATCTCACCGCGCCATAATGAAATCCTCCCCGGGATATCAACCTGTGATTGATACATTTGGCCAGTGGGTATTGGGATCCAATGGAGAAATTGACCGGAACAAATTGGGCGAATTGGTGTTTAAGAATCCAGACGCAATGATGCGGCTGGAGACTATCATCCATCCTTTGGTTAGACAGGCGCTGGATGTCCTGGTTAACAAGACCTCTCATCCGATCGTTGTCATTGAGGCCATCAAACTGTTGGAATCTGACATGCACAACCTGTGCGATCAGGTCTGGGTGACAATGTCTTCATCAGATCTCCAGCTGGAACGGCTGATTGAAAAACGCAACCTGACCCGAAGGGAGGGAGAGGACCGAATCAATGCCCAGCTGCCAGCTACAGCAAAGTTGACCAAAGCAGATGTGGTTATTGAAAATGACGGTACTTTCGAGAAGACCTGGAAACAGGTTTATGATGCCTGGCAAGTCATCACTCAGAAAGAGCCCGGGTTTATACCGACTCCGAGCAAATCATACGGCAAGCTTGATGTGAAAAGGGCAACTCCGGAATCCGCCGAGCAGATTGCTGTGTATATGAGCCAGCACAGCCGTTCCAAACGGAAGATGACCAAAGACGACATAATGGAGGCTTTTGGCGAGAAAGCTTACATGCTCCTGATGTCAGATGAGGAGATCATCGGGCTGCTAGGCTGGCAGGTAGAAAATTTGATAACAAGAGTGGATGATGTCATGTTAACAGAGGGTTTGGCAATTCAGAATGGACTGAAAGCCTTGATGAGCTTTGTAGAAGATTCTTCTAAGGAGCTTCAGAGTGAGGCTGCTCTGCTCTTCCTGCCGCCATCCCTTGCTCAACATGAGAATCTGTGGAGCGGTTTGGGGTATCAGGCCAGGACAGTTAAAGACCTCCAGGTCAAGGCCTGGCAGAACGCAGTGATGGAATCCATGCCGCCTGGCACAGTTCTGCTCTTTAAACAGCTCAGGAAGGACCGCGTTTTACGTCCGATGCAGTAATTATTTCTACATCAGGTAGATCGAAGTGATTAATAATTTTTGGGATTATTTGCTTTTTATATTTCAGCGAGCAAATTGGCTCAGCGTTTTTGATATCCTTTTGGTAGCGACAATAGTGTTTTTTGTCCTCTATCTTCTCAGGGATACCAAGGCGCTGGTTCTTCTCAGGGGAGTCCTGTTCCTGATCGTTGTTATCAGCTTGCTCTCCAGCCTGAGGGTCCTCCCAGCTTTCTCATGGGTAATAACTAATACCCTGCCTACATTACTGCTAGCAATTCCGGTTATTTTTGCCCCCGAGATCAGAAGGGTATTGGAACGCCTTGGCCGCACAGGCTCAATTTTTTCCCAGGACCAATTCACAACTGAAATGGAAAAGAATATCCAAGTTGTTGTTCAGGCATCCCGCAAGATTGCGGAACGCAAATACGGGGGGCTGATAATTTTTCCCCGGCTGGATTCCCTGCAGGCTTATGTCGAAACCGGGGTGCAGTTAAAAGCAACTGTCAGCCCGGAAACGCTAATCCAGATCTTTTACCCCAAAACGCCCCTGCATGATGGAGCTGTGATCATCTCTGATAACGTAATTACTGCTGCCGGCTGTGTATTACCCCTTTCCGCCAGCGGTGTATTGGAATTGTCACCGGAAAGATCCATGGGGCTTCGGCACCGGGCTGCGCTGGGTATTGCGGAAGAAAGTGACGCTATTGCGGTCGTGATTTCTGAAGAAACCGGCATTGTTTCCCTGGCTTACGACGGAAAACTTGATAAATATGTTCCGCTGGATGAATTACAGGGCAAATTGAATGGATTCTTCCAGCACGAGCCGGTCCAAAAATCACTCATTTCCCGCTTGAGCACACTCTTTCAAGGAACCTTAGAATGAAATTGATGCGCTGGTTGGGCAGTAATCTCACATCCTTGATCCTGTCACTATTTCTGGCATTGGTGATTTGGATCTCAGCTGTGACTTCCGCCAATCCCAATGTTGAGGCTGAGCTATCACTTCCGCTGGAAATAAGAGAGCAGCCTTCCGATATTGCGATCGTAGATCCTTTACCTCAAACAGTTGATCTAAAGATTCTGGCTCCTGAAAGCATAATTCAAAGCCTGGAAGAAAATAATCCGCTTGTGGCATATATCAAATTGACGGATGTAGAGGCTGGTACTTACCGGTTTACCATTCAGATCCAGATACCGGACCAGCTGAAACCAATCCGTATCCTGGAGCAAAACCCTGAACAAGTGGAGCTAAAGCTTAGCAATTTGATTTCAAAACTGCTGGCTGTATCGATCCAGGTGGACGGCGAACCGGCAATTGGCTACCAGACCAGCGGTCTCTCCTGGGATGTGAGTTCGGTCACGGTCACCGGACAGGACAGCAAAGTTCGGGATGTTTCGGCGGTGGTTGGTATGTTGGATATCTCTGATGCAACTGGATCGATTTCGAGGAGCATCGCCCTCGAAGCCAGGAATAATGTAGGGGAAGTTATTGAAGGTGTGACCCTCCAGCCTGAGACGGTCCTGGTAGATCAGTCGATCAGCCTGCAAGGTGGATATAGGAATTTGGCCGTGAATGTTAACACGCAAGGAGTTGTGGAACCCGGGTATCGCTTTACGAGCATCACACCAGCACCACCGACGGTGATGGTGTTTTCTAAAGACCCCCAGCTTGTGGAGGGATTGCCAGGTTATGTAAATACCAAACCGCTGAATCTGAACGGAGTAGATGGGTATTTGGAAACTATTCTGGAATTAGACCTTCCGGCAGGGATTACTGTAGTTGGTGATCCGACGGTGTTGGTCCAGGTGAACGTAACTGCTCTCGAAACCAACATGGTGATCACGAGAGAGATCGAAGTGATTGGCTTGCTGCCAGGCTTGAATGCCCTGGTATCACCTGAGCAGGTAAGCGTCCGGATTTCTGGACCGGTGCCTGTCCTGGAAAATCTCACCCTGCGAGATATCAGGGTAGTGGTTGATCTCGCCAGCCTGGGAATAGGCACCCATACTCTGACGCCCACGGTTGAAATCCTGCCCGCCGAAATAATCTGGGAAGATGTCTCTCCTGCAACTGTTGAAATTGTCATCGTGGAGGGGTAGGCTTACTTATTCCCTCCCTTAAATTGTTCCCGTAAAAAAATTATGCAAAAACCAGTTGTGGCCATTGTTGGCCGACCTAATGTGGGTAAGAGTACCCTTTTTAATCGCCTGGCTGAACGCCGGATGGCGATTGTTGATGATATACCAGGAACGACCAGAGATCGTCTTGCTACGGAAGTTGAATGGACTGGTGTGGTCTTTGATATCATTGACACTGGGGGTTTGGATCCCACCCAGGTTGGTCCAGGGAAAGGACAGGAACCGCTCTCAATCGGTTCACACCAGTTCATTGATGAAATCCGCAGCCAGGCAGAGATTGCCATCCAGGAATCAGACGCAATCCTGTTTGTTGTGGATGGACAGTCTGGAATTACACCAGCAGACCGGGAAATCAACGAATCCCTCAGAAAATTCCAGCAGATCAAAGACGGGGAAGCCTATCCTCCTGTGCTTTTGGTTGTCAATAAGTGTGATAATAAGAAATCGCGCCAGAATGCTGTTCAGTTCTACGAGCTGGGATATAAGGAGATCCATATAATATCTGCCATCCACGGTTCTGCGACCGGAGATATGCTGGATGCGCTGGTGAAAGTGCTGCCAGAGGGAGGCGAAGAAGAAGAAGATACATCGGTAAAGATCGCCATTGTGGGAAAACCCAATGTTGGAAAATCCAGCCTGCTGAATAAGATGATCGGAGAAGACCGGGTGATTGTCAGTAATATCCCTGGCACTACCCGGGATTCAATTGACACAAGCCTGGTCTACAAAGACGCCCCCGTCACGATTATCGATACGGCCGGGATCCGTAAGCGCGGCAGTATCGAACCCGGTGTAGAGAAATTCAGCGTTATTCGGGCAATGAAGGCTATTGAACGCTCGGATGTGGCTTTGCTGGTTGTGGACGCTTATGAGGGAATTAAATCTCAAGACACACATGTAGCCGGATATATCCTGGATGAATGGAAAAGTGCTGTTGTTGTGATCAATAAATGGGATCTGATCGAAAAAGACACGCATACGATGGCTGAATTCACTGATTATGCGCGTTATGAATTGAACTTTATGGATTATGTTCCAATCCTGTTTACTTCTGCCTTGACAGGTAAACGGGTGGACCAGATCCTGGACCTGGCGCTGGAAGTCCAGAAGGAGAGGATGATCAGACTGCCCACTTCTCAGGTGAATAAGATTGTCCAGAATGCTCAGGATAAACATCCATCGCCCTCAAAAGCGGGAAGGCATTTTAAGATATATTATGGCTCCCAGGTCCGCAATAACCCACCCACCTTTTTGCTCCATGTCAATGACCCCAAATTGACTCATTTCACCTATTTGCGCTATATTGAAAACCAGATCCGGGAACATACGCCATTCTTGGGGACTCCGATCAGGATCCTGCTCCGGCAAAGTTAGATTTATATCCCAAAACTCAACAAAAATGCAAATTTGAGATCAGGGAGAGTGTTATCCTGCCCCTTGCCTTGACTGAATTTGGATTATATAATCTGGAAGACGTTCAAAGGTGATAACCTGCAAATGACAGAAGATTTCGACTCTATGCAACTAGAAAATGAGGAAAATCGGACGGATAGGCCGAATTTACTGGGTGTTCTTGTTGATATCCTAGAAACCCTGCTGCTTTCAGTGGTCCTGTTCTTCCTGATAAACGCTGTTTCTGCCCGGATCCGGATTGATGGTTCCAGCATGGAGCCTAATCTCCATCATGGAGAATTCGTAATTGTTAGCAAGATCAATTACCGGATCGGGGAGCCCGAAAGGGGCGATGTTGTGGTATTCGATTTTCCCCGCAATATAACCCAGGAATATATCAAGCGCGTAATCGGTTTGCCGGGGGAGCAGGTTCATGTTGAAGACGGTAATGTGTATATTGATGGTGTGATGCTATCTGAACCATATCTGAAGATGGATCCACAATACGAAGGTGACTGGGTGGTTTCTGGAGACACTCTTTTTGTATTGGGCGATAACCGAAATAACTCCTCAGATTCCCACAACTGGGGCTTGGTACCCATGGAAAATATTGTCGGGGAAGCTCTGCTGGTGTACTGGCCGCCTGATTCGTGGGGATTGGTCAATGGAGCAAGCCCGGTCCTGGCCTCGGAATGATCATTCTTTCAACCCGTGGAATTATCCGGATGAATCTAAGTACGACCCTTTATTGGTAGATTTAACAAGTAACAGAAGACCTTAGCCGGCGAGCAGTATCTGTTATCATAAATAAGAAGAAACTGGTCGATCAAAATACCTCTCCCGGAGGGGTTGGTGTTGTTTCATCTTAGGTAGTTGTAAGTTATTAAGTCGGAGTTTAGTATGGCACAGAGGGCGCTCACCAAACGCATCATCCCAGTCCATGTCTTGACAGCAAGCTACCGCATTGCAGGTACTGCCAAGGTCAGCAACAGCGGCTTAAGCGGACTGTTAACGGATTCGACCAGCCAGTTCATGACTATTATGGATGCCAGCCTGGGTCGTATTCATGACCCTGATTTTCTGGTACAAAAATTGCCTGATATCCGTCTGGTAAAAGAACATATCCACAGTGCCAGTGTTAAACGACGTCAGGATATTGGTCCGATAGGGATCACCCGGGCGGGTTATGAACATGTTAATCTCTTCCATATTGCCATTACAGACTCAACCTTCGAATATGAAGGCTGCCTGGAATGGCCGGGCCGGTTTGATTTCAAAGCCCTGCTGTCCGCAGGAACCTGGGAATATCTGCCCATATTTGATGGAACTGTGCGCTCCATTATCTATCCCGAGATGGAGATCAAGAGTGAGGCTATGCTGGTCAACCGCAAGCATATCGCTACCTTTACTCATGCATTGAAGAAAGCGGATGATGACTCCTCCTGGCCGGGAATTCCTCTAGGCTTGACCTGATTATGAGGGGATAGTATAATTTTTTGCCGTTGTTTTACATAATGAAATTTGCCCCCATCGTCTAGGGGACCAGGACATAACCCTTTCAAGGTTAAGACCGGAGTTCGAATCTCCGTGGGGGCACAGAAAAATCCTCTGTAAAGAGGATTTTTGGTTTAAGGGAGACCTCGTAGGTCTGGTCGATTAATTAATCGGGATTGCTGAAACGATTATCACTGGTATCCCCCACATTTTATATTCGCAGGATTCCCGAATCTTAAATCCTCCTTCCTCCACCAGATGCCTGACCGGAATGGGCCGGCAGTCAGCTAATTTTGGAAAACGGTCGTGGAAGGACTCATACATTCTGCCCATCAGGCCCAGCGGCCTGTCTTTGGAAAGGGAGACGATCACAAGCCTGCCGCCTGGTTTCAGAACCCGACGGCATTCACTTAGAACTTCCGGAATATGAGGGGAATCAAAAAGTTCCAGGGTGAAGCTGGTAAAGATCCCATCAAAAAAGCCACCTTGAAAAGGAATTGGCATAGTGTCGCTTTGCGCCAGCCCAACCTGGTCCAGGATCCCGAGACTGGACAAACGCTTTTGAGCGACCTGGGCCATACCTGATGACAGATCCAACCCT
>Ga0209834_10000003_pt1 | contig 129191 bp, 113 predicted proteins | sample Mar14236cmmetaG_FD_184134 | JGI IMG/M metagenome (GOLD analysis project Ga0209834, IMG submission 184134) | Marine hydrothermal vent microbial communities from Guaymas Basin, Gulf of California to study Microbial Dark Matter (Phase II) - Marker... ... | reverse complement strand
AGTTATTGATAGGAAAATCGAGCAAATTGAAAAGAACCTCATCTGTTATGTTTGATTTGATACGGCAATCGAAAGGGCGAATGAGGTCATTTCCAAACAATCATTTTCCGAAGCACGTTGAAAGTGCCTAGCTTGTTATAACGCCTTATAGCTTGTATTGAAAACATTAATGTTTATTCCATAATCATCATAGCACTCGATAAAAAAAGATGATTGCTGAGCAAATCGAAAGAATCAAGAAATTAAACTTTTCTGTTCAGTTCCTGAAGTGGACATCCACGCTGGCGTTTATTCCCTTAGCTATTTACCTCCGGTTTGTCTTAGGTACTTCTCTGATTTTGGATAAAAATTACCCAGATTATTTTCAGATGGTTTTTATTCTGAGCCTAGTAATTGGCATTTGGCTGTGCTGGAAATGGGCTCGGGATCGCCAACTTATCCTCACGGGCCTAGAGCTATACTTGGGAGTTTTTGTAATAAGTGCATGCCTATCCACAGCTTTCTCGATAAACACAGGGGTGAGTCTTGAAAAACTTATCGGTATACTTGGTTACATACTATGTGTATATTTCCTTCAAGATATAAAAAGAAACACTATTCTGTGGCAGGGGATTGTCAATGCTTTGTTGTTCACAGCTGCAATCAGCTCCCTGGCTATTCTGATATCAATAACTCCCTACTTGAAAAGCCTCCAAATCGGGCTAATTCAGTTTCTTGCTGACCCCATTTATTTGCTAAAGCTTTTACCGCGTTTGCCATATTCCCTTCTCTTGCATCCCAGTATAACAGCAGGATACCTGGTGTTAATCCTTCCTCTTGGGGTCTACCAATGGAGCCAGACCAGGAATTTGACAGGGAAAATTATTCAAGGATTGGGAATCATATTCAACATAATCGTCCTGCTGCTAACACGATCTCGGGGCGGATTATTGGGATTCCTTTTCATGATTGCAGTAGCAGCTTTTCTTTATCGGAAGAAGCTTCTTGCAGAATTCTCCAAGAATAAACTCACCTCTATTCTGGTTAGCATCATCCTGGGAAGTATTGGAGTTGTGTTCGTTATCCTGCTCACGAGGATCAGAGGATTCGATTTGACTGGAGTGAGTATTCAGAACCGGTTACAGCTGTGGAAGTCTGCCCTTCTGATGATCCGGGATAAACCTTGGCTCGGTGCAGGCCCCGGCACTTTTGGTCAGGAATATATTAAATACCGGGATCCGTTATATGAAGGAAGGTCTTTCATTCATGCCCATAATCAGATATTACAGGTTATTGTAGAATTTGGATTTGTAGGATTGATAAGTTTAATGGCGGTTATCTGGAAATGGATCCGAGCACTGTTCAAATCAAAAACAGGGCTTTCCTCCTCCGGTCGCATAACATTGATCGCTTTGAGCGGCTTATTCGTTATCTTGCTGCCCGATGCAATCTTAACCAGTGCGACGATCGTATTTTTGCTGATATTTTATTTGGTTTGGATGAATCCTCTAGGAGGACAAGCAAGCGGGGAGAACAAGCAATTAGGCCTAATCACTATCTCTGTATTTTCAATTTTAGTTGGCCTAGGGGCTAGCTGGATCACCTGGAAAATAGAACCGTATTATAAAGCTTTGATCCAAGCATATGATGATAACTGGCAGGGGGCGACCGAGCAGCTTGAGATAGCCTTGGAGCGAGACCCGTTAAATCCCTATTATGGTTATGCCCTCGGTTATACGACCGGGCAACTGTCTTGTTTAAATGGGGAAGGATTTTCTACACCAATATCATATTACTTGGATTCATTGGATAGCTATCCCAATTGGGACATCAGCCATGCCAATCTGGCAGGGATGTATGGGGAGAGTGGAAATTATTTTCAAGCGGCTACTCAAATGGAATATGCAATCCAAGCATATCCTCATGAACCGTTTTACAATTGCCTTCTGGGGGATTATTACTGGAAGTTAGGGAGAACAAACGAGGCTTTGAGCGAATATTCATTTTGCGTGGCGGGTATCCCCTCAGTTCTGGATTCTTCCTATTGGGGCGAGAGTGAACAGAGAACATCCCTCGAAGATGAAGTCATGAAACAAGCCAAAAGATTGATAGCCGTAGCCGATGGGAATTTATTGACGGAATCAGAGCTATATTTCTACGCAGGTGATACCCAGGAGTCGTTAGAAAAGATCCTGGAATACCTGAATACTGACCCGCTGGATCTAAAGGCCAATCTTGTTTATTTTTTAATCATGGAAGAGTTGGGGAAGTTGCCTGAGATCGAAACACAATTGGAATTGACACTGAAAAAGAATCTCGAAAGCTATACCTTATGGTTCTACAAGGGAAGGCTTGCTCTCGTCTCGGGTGATCCGTCCGCCGCCGAGAATGCCTTTATAATTAGCAAATTGCGCCGCCCCTCTGTATACGGATCGTTAGCACTTGGAAACCTTTATCTGGAGCGGGGGGATCACGAAATCGCCCAGGTTTATTTCCAAGAAGCTCTTGAAATTGGCGAGAATCATAAATTAGATTTTTCCCGTCATGTCGCTGGACGATGGCCGATAATCGGCATTTATAATAATTGCCTCCCAGAAATAGCTACCTACAGAGATTATATAAATCCAGTCCTTGAAACTGCAAATAGACTACGAGATGATAATTGCTATCTTGCCGCCTGCTTTTACAATAAGTTGATGGAAATAAGACCACCTGTTAAAGAAGCACAAAATCAATTGAGGGAGCTCCCGTGCTTCCAGGATTTCGACCCAACCAGGTGCTCTGCCAACTTTGAGTGAGAGTAACTGAAAAGGCAGACGAGATGAGCAGATAATTTTATAGCGCAATCACCATTGCTGATATAACATTGAAGTTAAGTTAAGTGGTTGGTAAGTCAGTTAGATGTGGAACAAAGTGAGCCGTATCAGGGAATTAGGTTTGCTCGCTGAAAATAAATAAGGTGGGTTTCTGATTTGTATATGCTCAAAATCTGGAAAGGCTTCAGAGAAAGTAATACATAATACGCAAAAATAGAAACTTGTTGTTGGCTCTTAGAATCCAGTATTGGAAAATATGAAAAAAGAATCAGCTGATAGATTTATCAAAAGAAACGAACAAAATATAAAATTTGATGAAAGATTCCTTTCGCTCATTGTATTATTACTGGCAATTCTGCTGGGTATTATAGTCAGGTGGAATTTTATTGCCGGGTCAGAATTTCCAATCAATGATGGGGGTTTCTTTTATACGATGGTATCTGACCTCATAGCAAATAATTTCAGATTGCCAAAATTTACTTCCTACAATCTGGCTGAGATCCCTTTCGCTTATCCTCCTTTGGCATTTTATCTTATTGGCGGAATCAACAAGATAACTAGGCTGCCAATTATTGAGTTAATCCATTACTTGCCGTTTGGGATCAGCATTTTGACAATACCGGCTTTTTATTTTGCATCCAAGATATTTTTTCCAGAAGAACTATTCTACCGCGCCCTTGCAACCTATATATTTGCGACCTTACCGAGAACTTTCGAATGGTTTGTGATGGGAGGAGGAATTACTAGGTCGCTGGGATTCATTTTTGCTTTGTTAGCTTTGGCCTTCTATACTAAAGCAACTCGCGATCATAGAGGGGGAATTGATTTCTTCCTGGCAGCATTATGCAGTAGCCTGACCGCTTTATCACATCCTGTCGCCTTGATATTCTTGGCTTTCAGCATAGCGATAATCACAATTTATTTCTGGTCCGCAAAGATCACATATCCGTTAATTTTAGGAGTACTAGTCGTCCTTTTCACATCTCCATGGTGGGTGACAGTATTAATAAATAATGGCTTGGACCCATTTATCGGAGCATCAAATACAGGCCACATGAATTGGTTTGACGTGGGATATTTAATCACGCAAAATTTTGATTTCGAAAACCGCTTTTTTCTGCGTTTGATCAGCTTCCTGGCAATCATGGGGTTATTCAGCAAGCAAAAAAGAAAAGCTTTTTTCCTGGGCGTTTTAGTGGGGGTTGGCTATTTATTTGTGCCGCGGGGCGGCGTTGATTTATTGACAACCTATCTGGCCTTATTGGGAACCCTTGGATTTGCCACGATCGTAGAAGCTTGGGGGAAGGATTACAAAGGTAATGAAAATATCGAAAATGAAATTTATCGCTTTGACAGGAAATCAAGGATCCTGCTACTCTATTTAATCATCTATTCATTTATTGGCGCATACTCGTATAAATATGTAGACGGTAAGGTTGACTTGCACCTCTCTGAGGGAGAATATCAAGCCATGATTTGGATTCGAGAGAACTCAGCTAAAACTGAGACAGTAGTTCACTTACCGCCAAACTCGAGTTACCAAGATTGGTGGAACGATTATTTTGGGGAATGGCTGCCGGGCCTAACTGAGAGGCATAGTATCGCAACCGTGCAGGGACATGAGTGGCTGCCAGGAGAATTTAACCATAAAATTGAGCAGTATGGATCCTTGCGAAACTGTTCTGTCCAAGGAGTTGATTGCGTGGAAGAGTGGATAAAAACCTTTGGCAACGAGTTCGATTATCTGCTGTTAAATCAAAATCAGCATCCAAAAATTGTCCTCGACAATTTTCTATGTGCCTCCTGGTACAGTGTGGTTTATGAAAATGAGGATGTGGTTATACTTAAGAGAGAATGAAGGAAGAGCTGATTATTTTTTATGGAATAGTTAAACTGGTCAGAGAAGCAAGACACGGAGATCAGAATTAGTGAGTGGACATAGAAAAGACATCCGAATAAGCGGAACATTTTTTATTGCACGCTTGGTATTGATACTTTCTCTCTCGCTTGAGGGAATTCAATCCTATGGCGATTACTGGAACTTTTTTCACCTGGCAGGACTGGGGAGACCATTCCTGGATATTTGGGTCGAGTTTCCTCCTCTGTTTCCCTTTCTTTCCCGGGGAATCTATTCCCTGGTTGGAGGAAGGGAGAACGCATATATTTACCTGGGAGCGCTCTTTTTTTCTTTGATCCAGGCAGGCAGTATCTACCTGTTCCAGCGGATAGCGGGAGAGATTTGGGGAAGCGAAGGAGGAGGACAACGGGCTCTTGTCTATGCATTGTTTATTGTGGGCTTGTTCTATGGCTGGGCTTATTTTGACTGCCTGGCTGTGTTCCTGACCCTGCTGGGATTGTATTTCGTCGTTAAATCAAAACACATCTCCGCGGGAGTTGTGTTGGGTTTGGGTGGATTGGTGAAGTGGTTTCCTCTCCTGATCCTGCCCGCAGCATGGAAAAGGATGGACGGGAAAAAAGCTGCCTACGTGGTGCTCAGTTCCTTATTGGTGATAATAACGGTTTGGGGAGTTTTATACATCGTCTCGCCATCTATGACCGCGGCATCCCTGGTTTCCCAGGGCGCCAAGGGATCGTGGGAATCGATCTGGGCCATCCTGGATGGAAATCTGCAGACAGGAAATTTCAGTCCTGCAGCAAATCGGTTTGATCCAGCAACTGCCTCTTTGCCCGCTGGTAATCCTTCCGTGGTTCCATCCTGGCTGACTTTGTTATTCTTTGCTGGGGTTGGCATTTTCTTGTTCTGGAGGGCAAAAATCCAAACTGGACTCCAGCTGATTGCCTTTAGCGGACTGACTATGGTGTTATTTTTTCTCTGGTCTCCTGGTTATAGCCCGCAGTGGGTTCTATTTTTGCTCCCGTTGGTCTTGTTGAGTTTTGAGAATAACAGATCCCTTTTAATCGGCTTGGTGATCTTGTTAATGAATCTGCTGGAATGGCCACTGTTATTATCTCGGGGGCTATTTCAATACCTGCCGGCTCTGATCATTTTGCGGTCGATCATTTACGGGATGATTGGGCTGTTGTTCATTAAAGTTGTGTTCAAGAATGATCAGCCTATCAGAGAGAGCTCACAGTGAAAGTATTTTTAACCAACAAACGGAAAGAAATTTTCAATTTGGGACTGTTTGCGCTCAGTCTTATTCCGATTATCTTGTATTTTTTCGTTATATATCATCGCATCAATCTTCCCTTTGATCTGGAATGGGGCGAGGGAGCCGGGATTAATCAGATTTATCGAATGCTATCAGGGGAAAAACTGTATGGCGAGCCAACAATAAAATTTGCACCGCTTGTTTATACACCTTTTTACTACTGGCTGTCCTCGGCCTTGGGGGGAATTTTCAAGCAGGTCACTCTGGCAGCACGCTTGCTTTCTGTGCTAGCTTCGCTCGGGGCTGCTGGAATTATAGCCTGGTTGGTAATTACAGAAACGGACAACCGGCTTGCAGGCTGGCTGGCGAGCGTTGTCTACCTGGCCTGTTTTGCATTGAGTGATGGTTTTTATGACCTGGTCCGGGTCGATTCCTTGTATGTGTTCTTTCTTTTAGTGTCTTTTTTACTGCTTCGCTTGAGATCAAAGCCAGCCGCTCTTGCCGCAGGATTATGTATCTCATTAGGGTTTTTCACGAAACAATCCACCCTGATCGTCTTTCTGCCGCTCATGGCTTATCTCTTGAGCAAATCCTGGAACACTGCCTGGCCTCTGCTCCCCGCGGTCGTTCTGGGCGTAATTCTGCCCTTCTATTGGATAGACACCAGAACGGGCGGGTGGTTCACCTATTACATCCTGCGCCTTCCCCAAGAGCATGGTTTTTCCTTGATTTCCGCAATAGATTTCTGGATTGGTGATTTGATGGGACCTCTGGGAATTGCCCTGGGTTTCGGGTTATTTTACATGGTTTTCCAACTGTCCGGGAAGTTTACAAGGAAAAAGTCCGAACTTGAAAGGGATCAGGGAGATCTAAGAATGAAATCAAGGGCAGAATTATCACAACATCAAGTGCTAATCTACCTCTTATTTGCTGTGGGGGCGATAGGATCGGCCTGGACAACCAGAGCAATCAACGGGGGTGGCGCGAACAATGCCATGTCTTCCTATGCTGCGGTGGCGATATTCTTTGGACTGAGCTATGGGTTTGTGGATGACCTGGTCAAGAATGCAGCTAAGCAGGAAGATATCTACAGGAGCATTTTCTTTGGGTTGGTAGCAATCCAGTTGGTAGGATTGATTTATAACCCGTTCAATTTCATCCCAACGGCCGGGGAAGTGGAAGCAAATAGGGTGTTGATAGCACGCATGAAAGCAGTGGAGGGGCCGATATGGATACCCTATCGCAGCCATTTGCCCCGTTTGGCAGGAAAAGAGACATTTATTCATGCTGTAAATCTGTTTGAGCTCACGGGATATTTTAAAGGTGATGTTCTACCGGAAGGAAGGAAAGTAATCGATCAAATTCGAAAGAATATGTGTTCTCAGTCCTTCGGAATGATCATCATCGATCAACAAATACCGTGGATCGGAAAACAGCTTGAGAGCGCGTATCAAGTTGATGATTCTATCTCATCTGTTTATGAGGGAAGAAAGAGCCCTGTGCTGAGCTGGCAGAATGGATTTGATGCAGTCTATGTACCCCGGGAAAATTATGACCCAGCAAAATGCTTGGGGATATTTGAGCCGGAAGGGGAGAATTGACCTTGCGAATTTCAAGGACAAAAAATAGAAGAACGCTTAATTCTGTCCTGGTTGTCTTTCTGGGCGTGCTGGTATTAGGTGGCCTTGTTTGGGTAAATCTACAGTTTTCCAGGGACAATCCTGGCGGAAATGACTTTCTGGCGCATTACGTGGGATCCAGGTATCTGATCTTTGAGGGAAAAAGTCCCTATAGCGATGAAGTTGCCCTGGAAATCCAAAGGCGAGTGTTCGGAAGGCCGGCGGAGCAGGGAGAAATTGAACACAGGGTGGTATATCCAATTTATTCAGTATTGTTGTTTGCACCATTTGCGCTGATCCAGGATTATGCAATTGCCAGGGTTGCCTGGATGACAGTTTTAGAGGTAGCCCTTCTGGTCACAGCATATTTGGCCCTGCTCTTATCCAAATGGAAGCCAAAAACACTTGTCTTAGGGATGTACTTTTTGTTCTCTGTGCTTTGGTACCACGGCTTTCGGAGTGTAATTAACGGGAATGCAGTTATCATGGTCGGTTTATTGATAACGGCGGCTTTATATGCTTTGTGGAAAGAAAAATACAGGACTGCCGGTGTATTGTTGGCTTTCTCAACCATTAAACCAAACCTGGTGGTGTTGGTTATTTTCTTTGTGTTGGTTTGGTGTGCCTATCAGAAGAAAAAGACCGTCATAATCTGGTTCTCTGGAAGCATGCTGGTGCTCACTTTAGGAGGAATGCTCCTCGTTCCCAACTGGATTATTCAAAATCTATGGGAAATCCTCAAATATCCTGCTTATAACCCGCCTGGATCTGTTGGTGAAGTATTGGGTTATTGGTTTCCCGGGTCTGAAATCCTTTTCAGGGCGGGGATTGCGATAATCCTGGGGCTGTTATGGATTCATGAATTGTGGACGGCGCGGAGGGAAAATTACAGTCGGTTCCTGTGGACTGTGTGCTTGACTCTGGTAATTTCCCAATGGATTGGCATCGCTACTGATCCTGGAAATTTCGTAATTCTATTCATTCCGTTTGTGTTTGTGTTAGCACGCCTGGATGAACGCTGGAAAGAACAAAGCGCTTACGTAATCCCTGTGATCATGGGTGGCATATTTTTTGGATTATGGATCCTTTTTGCTCTAACGCTTGATCAGGATTATCAGCCAATGCAAAGCTCGGTCATGTTTTTCCCGTTTCCTGCGATTGTTTTGATTGGGCTTTATTGGATAAAATGGTGGGTGAGTAAAGCAAGCACCCTAAATTTGAGTGAGTAGCGATGGATTGGAAGAAATATTTTTGGGCTTTCCTGGTTGGTTTGGCTATTTTTAATCTCTATGCTATTAAACTGGAAGCACCCGGTTATATGGATGGAGAATATTACTATAGCATGGGATTGCGCATAGCAACCGGAGAGGGATGGTCAGAACCATTTATCTGGAATTTTCTGACGGATGCAAAAGCAGTCCCTCATCCAGGCTTTACGTACTGGATGCCTGGACCTGCCTTGATAACCGCCCTGGGTATTTGGATAACGGGAATGAAGTCGTTTGCCGGGGGCAAAGCCCTACACCTGCTGATAGCGTCAATTCTGCCTGCGCTGACAATAAAAACTACTCACGAACTTACAGGAGATAAATCAGCATCCATATTGGCTGGCTTATTTGCAACCTTTCCGGTTTTTTATAACATTTTCCTGGGGACAACAGATTCCTTCGCCATAACAATGCTGTTGGGTGGAATCTTTTATTTGATAAGCAGAGGCCAAGAAAAGCGGGTGGGCTATTTCAGTCTTGGTGTGATCGCTGGTTTGATGCATTTGACAAGAGCTGATGGATTTGTTTGGATTGCAGCTGGAGCGTATTGCGCCCTGAAGGCGCGAAAAGACAAAGGTATCATGTTGTTGCTGGTGTTAACTGGATATTTGATTGCCATGGCTCCCTGGTTCGTCCGGAATCTGGCAGCCATTGATCAGATAATGCCTTCCGGTGCGTCGCGGACATTCTGGCTCAAAGAGTATGACGATTTATTTGTTTATCCACCAGCTAAATTGACATTTGATTACTGGTTATCTCAGGGGATCCCGTCCATCCTGAAAAATTTCTTGATGGCGTTAAGCGCAAACTTGAAAACAACTCTGCTGGTGCAGGGACAAATAATCTTGGGTCCCTTTGTAATTATAGGCGCTTGGAAGAATCGCAGGGAAACGGGTGTACAGGCGGCTTTATTGGTCTGGTTCTGTGTACTGATTCTGATGAGTGCAGTGTTTCCGTTTGCCGGCTTGAGAGGAGGATTTTTCCATTCAGGCGCCGCTTTACAGATCCTGTTCTGGGCTTTGGCTGCTAGTGGTTTTTTCACTGTTGTTGAATGGGGAGTGGAAAAGAGAAATTGGATCAAATCCAAAGCCGGCATAGTTTTTGGGGGAGCTTTGTTTGTGATGGTAGCCCTGGCTTCAGTTTTCGTTTATTCCAACCGGGTAATTGGAAAGGATATTGATCAACCTCGCTGGAATAATAGCTACCATGAGGCAGTGCAAATCGCAACCTATCTGGATAATTTAGGCGTCAGCAGCAGTGACCTTGTTTTTATTAACAACCCCCCAGGATTGTACGCTGCCTCAGGTCGGCAGTCTGTGGTTATCCCTGCTGGCAGCAGGGATGATCTGCTGCTGGTGGGAGAGAAATTTGGGATTAGATATCTCGTTTTGGAAAAAAATCATCCTGATTTGTTGGGAGCCCTTTATGATAACCCATTCAGAGACCCAAGCATCAAGTTTATAGGCGAGATAGGCCAGGCAAAAATTTTCCGGTTGGAGTATTAGATTGAGAATGAGAAATCATAGAAAATACCTAAAAGAATACAGTGCTTTAGGTTTGATCAGCCTGCTGGCCTGCGGGGGGTACTTGATCTTCAGTGCTCGTACTGGAGGCCTGGGATTTCCTTTGGACGACGCCTGGATCCATCAAACATTTGCACGCAATTTAGCTGAAACTCTAACGTGGAGCTTTCAGATGGGGCAGCCCTCCGGAGGATCAACGGGTCCGCTTTGGGGTTTAATGCTTTCGTTGCTGCACCTTGGTAGAATTCCTGTAATTATGGGGACTCATTTTCTTGGATATCTGATCCTTTGGGCATGTTCTATAGTGGGTTTTCAGGTAGGAAAGATACTTCTACCCGAAAACAGGATTGCTCCTATGATAATTGGGGCTATGATTTCCATGGAATGGCACCTGGTCTGGGCTGCGTTATCTGGCATGGAAACCCTTCTGCTGATTTTAATTTCAATGCTGATTTTCCGCTGGATACTGGAAAAGAGAAACGATTGGTGGCTTCCTGGAATTCTAATTGGCATATCAATTTGGGTTCGACCTGACGGAGTAACCCTGGTTGGCCCAATATTATTTAGCTTGATCTTTCGGCAGATTCCTGCCAGAAAGGCATGGGGTTTTGCTGGCAGCTTCATGGCTTGTTTGTTTCTTGTAGCCTGCCCTTATTTTATTTTTAATCATTTCGTGGCAGGTGATTTTTGGCCGAATACTTTTTACGCAAAACAAACTGAATACGAAATTCTGCGCCAGGCGGGGATGATTCCGAATTATTTAAAACTTGCCAGGCAGGCTGTTACTGGAATAGGGATCCTTCTCTTGCCAGGATTGATTGTGGAAATAATGGATATCTCCAGCAAGAAAGAATGGGGAAGAGCTGGAATCTTGTTGTGGTCGGTGGGATACGTGGGCATTTACGCCCTCAGGCTTCCTGTTGTATATCAGCATGGGCGATATATTATGCCCATGATTCCAGCGTTCATACTGATGGGAGCAGGGGGGTGGGCCAGATGGATTGAACTTAAATCTGAGCACAAATGGAAAAGGATCATCAGTGCTGTTTGGGCAGGTTCGGCAGCCGTCACCTTAATCGTTTTCTGGGCAGTAGGAGCGAAAACATATGCTCTTGACGTAGGTGTGATTGAGTCAGAGATGGTACAGGTGGCGCGCTGGGTAAATGAAAATACGCCGCTGGATGCTGTGATAGGGGCTCACGACATAGGAGGTTTGGGGTATTTCGGCGACAGAGAGATTATTGACTTAGCCGGATTGATTTCTCCGGATGTGATCCCGTTTATCAGAAATCAAAAAAAATTAGCTGAATACTTGGATAAAAATGGGGCCAATTACCTGGTAACATTCCCTGGCTGGTATCCTGAAATGGTAGAAGATCTTGCGCTGGTATATGAGAGTAAGGGTGAATTTACAGCGTTGTTTGGCATGGATAGGATGTCCGTATATCTTTGGAAGTAGCTATTGGGATTTTGAAGCGAGGATCTAACAAAGACATAAATTGCTACAGAGAGTTACCTATGCTATACTCTCAAGGGAGATAGGTGTTTTCATGCAGGAGATAAGCTATGGTTTCTAAAGACAGTGAGGCGGAAAAGAATACTGAACAGCTGATAGAAACTATTGAACATAAGATTCAAGCAGCTGAACAAAGATTGGCTGGAATTACTACAAAGATCCAGCAAAGTCAGGCAGAGGTAGATAAATTAGCGCAGCGGAACATCGCCAATTCTACCAAGATCAAAAAAGTCAAAGAAAAAACTGAAGAGTTCAGTTCTGCAGCAGTGCGAGACACCTATGACGAAGCGCTGGACGCTCAACAGCGGCTGTTTGTCATGAGAGGACAAATTGATAAATTGAAATCAGAGCAGATTCACCTGCAAGAAACTATTGCTGAGCTCCAGGAGATGTCAGATTTTCTGAGCAAGACTCCGTTGTTGGAAGCCGGCGATAACGAAATCGATCCTGCAGAATTTATCGAATCGGTCATTCAAGCGCAAGAAGTGGAAAGGAAAAGGCTTTCCAATAAAATGCATGACGGTCCAGCCCAGGCCCTATCCAACTTCATTCTCCAGGTGGAGATAGCCCAACGGTTATTTGACATAGATTTAGATCAGGCGCGGGATGAACTTGATGATTTAAAAGTCACGGCCAATGCAACTTTCACAAAAGTCCGGGACTTTATTTTTGAATTGCGGCCAATGATGCTGGACGATTTGGGGTTGATTCCAACTTTGAGGCATTATTTTGATGCCTTTAAGGAACAAAACGCCATTGAGGTCCACTTCACTGCTTCAGGGACTGAGCGCCGGCTTGACAGTTATTTGGAGATTATGGTTTTCCGGGCTATGCAGGAATTAGCAAGCAATGCAGCCCGGCATAGTGGCGCCTCAACGGTCAGGGCTCATATCGATACCAGTGAAACCCGGGTGATTGTTGATGTCGAGGATGACGGCAAGGGATTCAATGTCGATCAAGCCCTGGAAGACAGTATGGGAATCAAGGTGATCAAGGAGCGCGTTGACATTTTGGGGGGTGAATTCAACATCGACACGGCAATTGGCCAGGGAACCAGGATCGGATTTACAATACCGCTGGCCGCTGAGGGGCAAGATGTATTTGCATAATTGTAAGGAGAACCTTATTGCAATATGTAAAAATGTTCTTTATAATGGGCACACTAACCAGATAGGTTCGCATACACCTTGACGGAAATACTATATAGGAGGTAAATACCATGTTATTCGCACCGAAGGAAAAAGGCCAAGGGCTTGTAGAGTATGCGCTCATTCTTGTATTAGTCGCAGTTGTAGTGATTGTTATTCTCTCCCTGCTTGGCCCCGCGATTGGCAACATTTTCAGCAATATCGTTGACAATATCTAAATGGACCCTTGGGTTCTAGGCGAGTGACCGCCTACTTAGTCACATATGCTAAACCCTACCGGAAGGTAGGGTTTTGCTTTAAGGCAGTGTGAATAGACCCGGTACCTGACAGGATTGCAATGCCAATTAGTAGAAATAATCCGAGTTTTCCGTTAAACTATGGTAGAGAGAATAATAGAAAGTATTGACTTCTTTTATGCGGTAAAATAGGGGTGGAACAATCAAGCATTAACCCAGGAGGTCGAAATGCGACGCGGTAGAGTATTCCTTTATTTAAGCTTAATCTTGATCTTGCTCGTAGCAGGGGGTTATTTGGTTTATAATCGCTTCTTCAATGCTCCCCCGGCAGGACCGGACTCAGCGCCGACCGAGGTCGTGGTACCGGACCGGGTGGACATTGTTGTGATCACGCAAAATGCTCCCAGAGGGACAGTTCTCGACGAAACGATCCTAGGGTTAATACCTGTACCGCGGGAGCTGGTCATATCAGGAATGTTCACAGATTTGGCACAGGTAGTGGGACGCCAAGCAAAATTTGACCTCGACAGTGGCATACCGCTCACCGTTAATATGCTGGTTGATTCGGCAGCCCAGTTGTCAGCAGCGGGATCCGTGGCGTCATTATCTATACCTGATGGTATGGTTGCTAAATCCATCCCGATCAATCGCCTTGCCAGCGTATCCTACGCCTTGAGGCCGGGAGACAGGGTTGTGGTGATTGCCTCCATGCAGTTCATTGACATGGATGCTGATTTCCAGACAAAACTCCCTAATTCTACTGCGTTGGTATATGGCTCTAGTATTTCTCTCGGCGCTGAAGGCGGACCTCCGCGCTTGACATCAGAAGTGGTGGAGGGCGGAAGCGTGGAAGGGCGCACAGAAAGATCGGGAGAGCTGTCCGACGAACAGATTTATGTGATTCCTTCGGAAGCTCAGCGACCAAGACTGGCCACTCAGATCATCATTCCTAGTGCGACAGTGCTGCACGTAGGGGATTTCGAATTAGAAGAGGCCGGGGTTGCCAACGTAGAAGTTCCGGATGTAGTTACACCTCCCCCTGCCGAGGGAGAGGAAGTCGCTCCAGAGCCGGAGGTAACGCCACCTGACAACATCACACTGATTGTCACTCCGCAGGAAGCTGTAAACTTAACATATCTGATCGATAGCGGTGTTGATATCACCCTGGCTCTGCGCTCTGCGGGTGACAGTACAGTTATTGACACCCAGACTGCTACGATCCAATACTTCCTGGATGATTATTCTATCCCGATACCGGCGAAACTGCCTTACGGCTTGGCTCCTCGAGTTGACGAAGTGCCGGAACCGGGTGAAGGGGAAAGTGCGCCAGCGCCAGCACCCTGATGTGAACGAAATTAACTAAAAGGACAAAATGCCTGATGAATTTAATGTCCTGATCGTTGACGATCAGGAAGAGACCAGAAAAAACGTAGCCCGGCTGCTGCAATTTGAAAACGATATCAATGTAGTCGGGACTGCCAGAACGGGACAGGATGCTATCAAGCAGACTATCGCGCTTGATCCTGATGTGGTCCTGATGGATATCAATATGCCTGACATGGACGGCATTGAAGCCACAGAACGAATCCAGGCGCAAGCACCTGTCTCTCAAATAGTCATACTTTCCGTTCAAGGAGATACGAATTATATGCGCAGGGCAATGCTAGCCGGCGCGAGGGATTTCCTGACAAAACCTCCTAAAAGTGACGAACTGGTCTCTGTTATCCGGCGAGCTGGCGCAAAAGCGAAAGCCATCCGGACAGACGTGCAATTTATCAGCCGTGGAACTGGTGGCCTTGTCGATCCGAGGGGAACAACCATTCAGCTCTCAGGTCTTGGAAAGATAATTGCAGTATACAGCCCTAAGGGTGGAGTTGGAAAAACGACAATTGCAGCTAATTTGGCTGTTGCGCTTCACAGCCCTGAAACACCAGCAGTGATTGTAGACGCTAATCTCCAGTTTGGAGACGTTCAGGTATTTTTTAACGAACGCGGGCGGACTTCAATTGTAGATTTAGCGCCGAATGTGGAGCAGCTGGATAGTGAATTGGTGGAGGATGTTGTCTTGCACCATAAAGCATCAGGAGTCGACATTGTCTCTGGGCCGCCTACGCCTGAGGATGGTGAGCAAGTATCTGGTACTCAGCTGGTTCAAGTGCTTCAATATCTGGCTCGCATGTACTCGTATGTGATTGTTGACACTAATTCCTATCTGGCAGATCAGACCATTGAAACTCTTGATGCCTGCGATTTATTGGTTCTGATTTCCTCCCAGGATATCCCTGCGATCATCAACACGCGGGCAGTGCTTCAATTGTTAATTTCACGACTTGGCGTGAGTAAAGAAAAAATTCTCTTGGTAATGAACCGTTTTGACAGGCAAATTGCCATTTCACCCGAGAAAGTTGGACATAATCTTGGCCATCAAGTTGCCTGTGTGTTGCTGGAAGACAAAGAGGTGGTCGTTCCGGGAGTGAACAGGGGGATACCATTCATGCTCGGGGATGGAAAATCAAAAGACATTGGCAAAGGTATCTTGGAATTGGTGGGGAAAGTTCGGGAGGCTATTTCCAATATCGAAAATGCTCGTATAGAGGATAATTAGTGATTTGTAAGCAGAGATTGATCAGGAAAATAATATGTCACTACTAAAGAGAATTGAACAGGGTAAACAGACAGGCGCCGAAGAGCAAACCGCTGGAGGGAGATCGAGGCTGGGAACTCTGGAAGCAAGGAGGGTTTCTCCACCTCGTAAAGACGCTCAGGACGAAACCTACGCTGATTTAAAGGTACGGGTCCAGAACAGATTACTGGCAGAATTGGACCCCTCCATCGATGTTTCTGAAGTAGAAAAAGTCCGGGGAATGATCAGGGACTTGTTTGAGCAGATCCTCACCGAGGAAAGCATCGTCCTGTCACGACAAGAAAAGCACAGGCTTTTTGAGCAAATTGCCGCTGAAATCCTGGGGTTTGGACCTCTGCAGCCCTTGTTGGAAGACAACGATATCACCGAAGTAATGGTGAATGGGGCAAAGAGCTGCTATTTTGAAAAAGCGGGCAAGATTAACCGGGCCCCAATCACATTTGAAAGTGACGAGCATGTAATGCGCATTATTGACAGGATCGTAGCTCCTCTTGGCAGGAGAATTGACGAGTCCAGTCCGTATGTAGATGCCCGATTGCCTGATGGTTCTCGTGTGAATGCTGTTATCCCGCCCATATCCCTGGTCGGGCCATGTCTGACTATCCGTAAATTCTCCAAAGATCCCTTTACCGTCGAACAGTTGATAGACTTCGGCAGCCTTACGCCGAGTGCAGTTCTTTTCATGGAAGCGGCGGTGAAATCTCGCTTCAATATCATCATATCCGGTGGCACTGGTTCGGGTAAAACTACTTTGCTAAATGTTTTATCCGGATTTATTCCTAATGACGAGCGCATCATCACAGTGGAAAACGCAGCAGAGCTTCAATTGCGGCAGGATCACGTTGTTACTTTGGAGTCCCGCCCGCCTAATATTGAAGGTAGGGGAGAAGTCACTATCCGCCAGCTGGTTATAAACACCTTGCGTATGAGACCTGACCGCATCATCGTCGGCGAGATTCGAGGCGAGGAATCTTTGGACATGCTTCAAGCCATGAATACCGGTCATGACGGATCCTTGACCACTGCCCACTCTAACTCTCCTCGCGACACATTGGCGAGGGTGGAAACAATGGCTCTCATGGCTGGAATGGACCTGCCTGTACGGGCGATTAGAGAACAAATTGCGTCGGCGATTGACCTGATCATTCACCAGAGCCGTATGCAAGATGGCACCAGAAAGGTGGTGAATATAACTGAGGTAATCGGCATGGAGGGGGATGTGATCACCATGCAGGATATTTTCCGCTTTGAACAAACGGCTATCGAGGATGGAAAAGTACTTGGAGAGCTGGTTCCAACAGGATTGCGTCCTAAATACATGGATAAGATTGAGGGTCATGGTATACACTTGCCACCATCGATATTCTCAAAACGAGCGGGGGCCTAACCCCCTACTGCTATGTTCTAGAGGTTGATCTCCATGATGACAACAATATTGATAATTGGCGGAATAATTGCAGGCGCACTGCTCGTGGTAGGCATTATTATCACCGTGCGTGATGAACAGGCTGTCCTCGAAGATAGATTCTCGCATTATGTAGAAGAAGAATACGAAGATGCAGTTGCTTTAGCAGAAGAGCAGAAGACTTCTTTTTTGTCGGAGTGGATTGATACTCAGCTTGAAGGATCTAGATACGGGGATCGAATCGCCACGAATCTAGCTCAGGCGGACCTGAAACTACGCCCAGCGGAATATGTAGCAGCGATAATTATTGCTGCGTTCCTGTTGGGATTTTTTGCTTGGGCAGTGGGAGGCCAGGAAGTAATTTCCGCCTTGATCGGTGTTATTTTGGGCGGGATGTTTCCGAGGTTTTACGTGCGTCGTCAACAAAGTAAGCGCTTAACAACATTTGGAAATCAGCTTCCAGATATGCTAAACCTGGTCGTCAACGGGTTAAGAGCTGGATATTCTACGATGCAGGCCCTGGAAGCTGTAAGTAAAGAACTTCCCCCGCCGCTATCGGTTGAGTTTGAACGTGTAGTCAAGGAAATGCAATTAGGCATTGGAATGGAGGATGCGCTCAACAATCTTCACCGGCGTATCCCCAGCGATGACCTGGACCTGATTATTACGGCAATTAACGTGCAAAGAGAAGTCGGTGGTAACCTGGCTGAAATACTCGACACAATTTCCTATACGATTAGAGAGAGAATTAAGATCAAGGGCGAAATCAAGGTGCTCGTATCCCAGGTTATCTATTCAGGCCGATTTCTGGCCATGCTGCCTTTTATCTTGATGGGCTTGTTGTGGTTTATGAATAAAGATTATTTGATGACTTTCTTTTCAGAGGGAAACTTGCTCTGTGGAGGCATAATGCTTGGCATAGCTGGCGTGATGATCGGCGCTGGATATATGGCCATGAACAAATTGGCTGATATTGAAGTCTAAAGTTTACCGGAGATCACATGAATCCCTATATCTGGATATTTATTGGAATAATTGTTGTCCTGGCCGCTGCTCTGGTCATAGTCGGTTTGAGGAATAGGAGAGAAGAATCCCCCCTGGACGAACGGTTGAATGAATATATTGCCAGGGGCGAGGAAGTTACCCTGGAAGAAATTGAGCTTTCCCAGCCAATTACTGAGCGTATTATTGTCCCGATCGTGCAGGCTATTGGCGAATTGACCCAGCGATTTACTCCTCAAAACGCAATTGAACAAACCGAAAAGAAGTTGGAACTGGCTGGCAATCCTCCCGGGATTGATCCGACTATTTTCTGGGCATCCAGGTTCATCGCAGCAGCGGGCGTAGGTGGTTTGCTGCTCTTTGTATTTTCTATGGGTTCAATGGAATGGACCTGGGGGCGTAAACTCATGATGACTGGCAGTTTTGCGCTCATAGGGTTTTTTATGCCCCAATTGTTGTTACAAAGCAAAATCAATACCAGGCAGGACGAGATCAGGAAATCCATGCCTGATGCCCTTGATCTGCTGACAATTTGTGTTCAAGCGGGATTGGGTTTTGATGCGGCAATGACTCGCGTTGCAGAGAAGTGGGAAGATGCCTTGGCGGATGAATTTGCCAGGACATTACGGGAAATTCAGCTTGGCAACGTAAGGCGAATCGCTCTCCGCAACATGGCTGACAGAATCGGTATCTCGGAGATGACCAGTTTTGTGGCGGCAATCATCCAGAGTGAGCAGCTGGGTGTGAGCATGGCCAAGGTTCTCCGAATCCAATCAGACCAGATGCGTACTCGACGCAGACAAAGGGCGGAGGAAAAAGCTCAACAAGCGCCGGTGAAAATGCTATTCCCTATGGCATTGCTCATCTTTCCATCTTTGCTGATAATTCTGTTGGGACCGGCCGCTCTGCAGTTAAAAGATTCGGCCTTGGCAGGTATGTTTGGAGGGTAGCGGAAAAATTCGAGACAATTACGTAGTTTAATCCGGGAGGATTAAGCATGCAGTCTCGGTTGTACAATGCAGGTTGGAAATTGTTGGATGTGCTTTTTCCTCCAAAATGTGCGGGTTGCGGATCCTGGGGGGAAAGATATTGTCCGGCCTGTTTTGGAAAAACCAGATTGATTACACGCCCTTTTTGCCAAATATGTGGAGAACCACTTCCTCATTCGCAAGAGATAATTTGCGCGCGGTGCAGGGGTCAGCAGGTAGCTTTTGCTGCCATTCGATCATGGGCGGTATTTTCTGAACCTCTTCAAAGCGCTATCCATAAATTGAAATATCGCCAGGACCGTGGCCTGGGAATGGTTTTGGCACAGCCTTTGATTGAACTCCAAAGGAGATATCACTGGAAGATAGATTTGATCATTCCTGTGCCATTGGATAAGGTCAGGCGCAAGGAAAGAGGCTATAATCAGGCGGCCCTGTTGGCCCGACCGATTTCCTGGCAAAACGGAGTCCCGTATACGGATCACGCCTTATTTCGAGACAAGATCACCAAGCAGCAAGTTGGTTTGAGCGCATCTGAGCGCAGGGAGAATATGAGCGGCGCTTTTCGAGCTGATGAAAAATGGGTGGCTGGGAAGAAAATATTGGTTATAGATGATGTGATAACGACAGGGTCAACCATCAATGCCTGCGCCGCTGCCCTGATTAATGCCGGGGCTGATCAAGTTTACGCAATTACTTTGGCTCGGTCTTCGCACACCTGAAAGGATTGATGTTAAAATATCGAAAAGGAGAACCGTATGGCACTTGAGGTTAACATTTTTAGTCGTAATATTGATGTCAGCGATAATTTACGGGAGCAAATAGAAAAGAAAGTCTCAGGACTGGATAGGTATTTTGACGATATCACAGAGGCCAGAGTAGATTTATCCCAAACGAACGCGCGCAATCTGGATGAGAGGGAAGCCGTACAGATCACGGTTCAGGGAAAAGGTTTTATTTTAAGGGCGGAAGAGAGATCCTCGGATATCGTGAGCTCTTTGAATTTAGCACTAGATACATTACAGAAACGGATTAGAAGATATAAGGGGAAACGCAATCAGCGCTGGAAACAAGCCACGGTGCCTGACGATATAAGCTTGAAAGAAGATGAGGATTGGGAAGAAATTCCGGTTATAGCCCGTCGAAAAAAGTTCCCGTTACGGCCAATGGATGAGTGGGAAGCGATAGAGCAGATGGAGTTGCTGGGGCATACAAACTTTTTTGTATTTTATAATGCTCAGACCGAGTCTATTAATGTGCTCTACCGGCGGTACGATGGCTCTTTGGGGCTTATTCAGCCAGTGATTGGATGACTAGGCTGCCCGGAAAAAACAAGGCGGAGGACCGAGTACCTCCGCCTTGTTTTTTTTGAACGGGACCTTCAATATCTGGATGCAATCCCGCTTGACTTGGATTACACCTTGGCATAGACTAAATAGATCGACAGGATAAGGAATTTGTTATAGAAGGAGTAACTGATGCACGGAGACAAAGAAATATTGGAAAGAATAGCGGAATTGTTATCAGAAGACATGGACAACGAGCGAATTGTGAACGCGGTGAGCGAGATCCTGGAATCCATAGGGGAAGACCCTCAGCGGGAAGGTTTAGTACGGACGCCACTGCGTGTAGCCAATGCGTATCAGGAACTCTTAAGCGGCTATAGAACAGATCCTATTGAGCTGCTGAACGACGCTATTTTTGAAGTATTTTATGATGAAATGGTGATAGTACGTGATATTGAATTTTATAGTTTGTGCGAGCATCATATGCTGCCATTTTTAGGAAGAGCGCACGTGGCTTACCTCCCCAAGGGTAAGGTAATAGGTCTGTCGAAACTCCCTAGAATCGTAGACATGTTTGCCAGAAGACTTCAGGTTCAGGAGCGCATGACCAGACAGATTGCTGACCTGGTGGACGAGTTGCTTCATCCAAAAGGTGTGGCTGTGGTAGTTGAAGGATTGCACCTTTGTTCCGTAATGCGCGGTGTTAAAAAACACGATGCCCGTATGACTACTTCCGCGATGTTAGGTGCGTTCAGGAGTAATCTGTCAACCCGACAAGAATTCCTGGACAATATCTCAAGGGCTGCGGTTCCTTTACAATTCTAGTGGAGTAGATATTTCATCTGAGAGGGGATGTCGCGATATTCCAGCTCTACTAAGCAACCGGATTGCAATTCCCTGCAAAGTTTCACCTGTTTCTCCATTTATGAGTTTGGGCATGAGCTCACTGGCTGGAATTGCCAGGTGGGCCTGAGTCCATAGTTCAGGATCGATCACAAGGTCGTTATAGATTAGGATATCAAGGTCAATTGTCCTGTCCATGTACTTGTTGTCAGATCGGATCCTGCCAAGCATGTTTTCGAGGGGAGAGATAATACTTGACTTGATTGCTTGGGGGGGCAGATTCGTATAGATTACGACCGCCATATTAAGATAATCGGGGCCGCTGCTGCCAACTGCTGGGGTTTTCCAAACAGAGGAGATAATTAAATCATCTGCCTTGCCAGAGAGCAATTCGACCGCGGCCGAGAGGTTTGCTTCGGGGTTGAGATTGCTTCCAAGGCTGATGAGAACAGGAAACAAATGTTCACTCGTTTGATCGCTCAATTTCCACTCCAACCGATTCCGCGAAACGGACTGCGCCAGGTTTTTCAACTCTAACGGAAACCTTTTTTACACCTTGCGTCTCTAAACAATAGGCAGCTATATCGTGAGCAAGGGCTTCGACCGTCAACCGCTGGCAATTTTCAGCTATGGTTTGAGCGCCTTTGGCTATAGTTTTATAATTCAAGCTGTCTTCAATGTCGTCAGTATTACCCGCTTTGCTGATATCACCAAATAGTGTGATGTTGATCAATATCTCTTGGGGTTTATCCCGTTCCCATTCGTATACCCCAATTATTCCCCGGGCAACGAGGTTTTTAATTATGACTTTGTCCATTGGTTTCTCCTCGCTGAACTGAAATATTGTCCGGTCTAGATCAAATGCCTGCCACCATCCAGGTGGATGATTTCGCCTGTTATGTAGGCAGGCCCGCTGAGCAGGAAGATCAGGGTCTCTTCAAGTTCTTCCATTTCTGCCCAGCGGGGGATAGGCAGCGAACTGATCAGATCCTCAACTGCTCCGCCATCACTCGGGGGAAGGATGGCCCCAAGTGCGATACCGTTTACTGTAATACCAGGAGCCAGGCTGACTGCCAGGGATTTCGTAAGAGATGCCAGGCCTGCTTTGCTGATCGTATAGGGGAGGTGATCCGGGCCTGGGCGCAGAGCTCTCCAGTCTAGAAGATTGATGATCCGGCCGGTTTTATCGGGAGGTAACAACCTCGCAAATGATTGGCTTAGCAAGAACGGGGCTAATAAATTGATCTGCTGGTGCTTGGTCCAATCCTCGGCCGTGGTGGAATCCCATTTGAGGTCAGTAAAAATTGAAGCATTATTGATAACAGCATCGACAGGGCCGGAACTGAAAGCCTTCTCGGCAAATTCCTGGACAGCTAGCGGAGAAGAGAAGTCACTCTGATATATGCATGCGTTCTTGCCCAGATGGCGGATTTGCTCTTGAAGGTCCGTTGCCTCAGCGGGGGATTGGTTATGATGGATGATTATGTTAGCGCCTTCCCTGGCAGCCGCCAGGGCCAGGGACCTGCCAATTCTCTTGGCGGCACCTGTAATAAGGATGGTTTGATCAGCCAAGCGCATTCTTAACCTCTTTTGTTTTCAATTTGATATAAACTATTATCCCTATGGTTAGAACCGTCCAGTAAATTAACTGGTAAACACGGAACCCGCTGATAAGATTTCCTGCTGGATCCTGGAAGGTGGATAAAATAGTCAAGTAGCCAGAAGTGTAAAGTGTAAAAGATAACATAGTGGAACCGGCTTGGCGTTGTTTTGGGCTTTTTTTGAATACAACCAGATAAAGGACAGCCAGGCTGGAAACAAGCAAATATATTTGGACAGGATGCCTTGTTCCGCCCCAGAGATCTATTCCCCAGGGCAAATTGGTTATCATACCAAAGCCAGATCCAGTGGCGAATTTGGAAAGATATAAAGCCGGCGCGAGGACTGCGAAAACCGGAACGAGGTCGTCTAGTATTGACCAGGTAGCCACCTGGTATTTCACGGCCAGAAAATAGCCAACAAGGAGTGAAATTAATGCGCCCCCTACTGGGTCCAATAGCGACGAATTTAAGGAAAAAACTGAAGTCCATTGTCCTTGAAATGCGCCGGGGTTCCTGGCTATGAAGGAAAGCCTGGCGCCCATGATACCGGCGAGAATAACGCCCCAGATGACCTTAAACAGGATGTCAGTCTTGGCGCCGGCTTGATTCGCCTGTCTCTCCGCGAGCGATGTTCCCAGCCAAAAACCCAGCAGTAAAATCAGCGCCGAAGAGGGGAGACTGAGCGGGCCGATGTTAATTACCGGGAACATTAATTTTCTCCTGGAGCAGATGATCAGCCTGTACCCTGAGCAAGGAAAGAGGGAGCGGGCCGCCAATTAATGTTTTTCGAATGACTCCTTCGCGGCTAATTATGAAAGTTGTTGGCAGTGAATGGATTTGGTAAGTCGAGGAAACGCTGCCGTTTTTATCAAGCAGGATGGGAAATCCGAGATGGTGTTGATAAACAAAATTTTCAATATCTGAAAGAGAGTCTTGCTGGGTTGTGTTTACCGCGAGGATAACGAGATCTGTTCCGCTGTATTCCTGCCAGGCTTCCTGGAAAGCGGACATTTCGGCTTGGCAGGGTGGGCACCAACTTGCCCAGAAATTTAGAATGATGGGACGACCCCTGAGTTCCGACAGTATGAATTCGGAACCATCTAGGGAGGATAGCGTAAAATCTGGAGCCAAGAATCCCTCTTTGGGAGCTTCTGTAGCTGAGGAGGGCAGCGCTGATGGCGGGAGGCGGGAAAACCATATCCAGGCAAGCAGAACAAGGGGGATAGATAATAAGGACAAAGAGTTATTTATTTTCATGTAAGAAGTTAACCCCAGGCAACATCACGTTAAACAGTGTAGTATTCGCGGTCGAACATGTCAAGCTAGGGCTGGATTCAGTTACCTGACAATACCAACTTGGCAGATCTTACTTTTCAGAGGTTTTAACTAAAATTATTATCCCGGAGGTGTGACGATAAATCATAGGTTCCTGATTTGGATACTAGCAGGCATAGTGGTTATTGGTGGCACAATACAGGCAGCGAAGGTATTCACTGTGAATGATGGAGTGGATCCAGATTTGGTCGTTAGCGGAAAGATTGATAAGGCAATTGAATTAGAGGGGCAAATAAACACAACGGATGAAAATGAGGTGCCGAAAGGAGAACCGAACCCGGGAAACGTGCCGACGGCATTGATCCTGCCAACTATGAGGGATGGATTGGAAAGCACAGATCCATCCAGCGTGAACCTAACTTCTGGAAACATACAGCTAGTTGAGTTATTTGCTTTCTGGTGATCTACCTGCCGAAATATGGCGCCCATCGTGCATGGGATCGAAACAGAATTTTAAGATTGGATCGAATTTGTTTACCTGGACATCGACGATACAGCCAATGAGAAATTCCTTAAAGAGCTGGGTTTTAGGTACCAGCCGCACTTCCTGCTTCTTGACGAAGAAGGGAAAATAATCCAACAATGGCTGGGACCCGTTTCAGAGGAGCAGTTTCAGGAAGCCTTTATAGTCGCTGCGCAATAAGATTAGTATACAGAAAACCCGGTCTAGCCGGGTTTTCTGTATACTGTATGTCACAAGGGGGCCGTGGCCTATTGACAGTGGGGATGTAGTGAGGTATAGTGAGACCCAACCCCTAAGGGGGGGGTCAAATTATGAGAACTACTGTCACAAACATACGGCGACTGCAAACCATCGAGGGTCATATCCGGGGTGTTCAAAGAATGATAGAAGAGGAGGTCTACTGCATCGACATTATCAGGCAGATCAATGCGGTTCAAGGGGCGTTGAACAAAATCAGTACTAATATCCTGGAAAATCATCTAAATTCCTGCTTGATCTCTGCTGTGCGGGGGGAGGATTCAGAAGAGAGGGAACGGGTCTTGAAGGAAATCGTTGATGTTTTTGAAGCTGCCACAAAAGTATAGATCGGGGAGATGAAAAATGAATATAGTAACTTTTCAAGTACCGGCCATTTCATGCGGACATTGCGTGAAAACGATTGAGATGGAGTTGGGAGAGACTGAAGGAATAATCAACGTCTTAGCTGACGTGGAATCAAAAACCGTCGTAGTTAATTATCAGGAACCAGCTTCGGAGCGGAAGTTGAGGGAATTATTAAGTGATATCAACTATCCTGCACAGGAGAGCTGATCTTCAATAAGCTAAGGAATAGATAATGTCGAATGAATTGAAACTGGTCCTCCCGATTACCGGGATGGATTGCGCAAATTGTGCGGCGGCTGTAGAGAGGAATATCAAGAAAGTACCTGGTATTGAGGAAGCTAACGTAAACTTCTCAACAGAAAAAGCGACCATAAAATTTCAAAAGAGCATTGGTGCAATCGATGAATTGGTTGCCAGGATTCAAAGGGCTGGCTATGGCGTAGCTGTGGGCGAAATTGAGATCCTGGCGGAAGGCTTGAACTCCGATCAGGACGGCCTGGCTTTGGAAAAAGTCATGGAGGAACAGATTGGCATTACCCAGGTGGCGGTCAATTGGATTACCGGAAAAATAAGGGTGAAATACATCCCAACACTGATTACTTGGGATGATATGAGAAGGATTATCAAAAAATCCGGATTTTCAGCGGAAGATATCAGTGATGGGGATCAGGACGTGGAGAACCAGGTCCGCCTGAAAGAATTTTCCAAACACAAAAGAGAATTATTGCTCGGTTTAGCGTTTACCATCCCCTTATTCGCGCTTTCCATGGCAAGGGATTTTGGGATAATTGGGGCCTGGTCCCACCAGAACTGGGTCAACTGGTTGATGTGGGCGCTGGCTACCCCGGTGCAGCTCATTGTTGGCTGGAGATATTATTCCGGTGCAATCAATTCGCTCAGGAATAAATCTGCCAATATGGACGTGCTGGTTGCTTTAGGTTCAACGGCCGCTTATCTTTATTCGATCCCAATTTTATTAGGTTTCATTGATGGTCATGTTTATTTCGAGACTTCGGCGATGATCATAACCTTGATCAAGACGGGCAAATTCCTTGAAATGCGGGCCAAAGGAAAGACCAGCCAGGCGATAAAAAAATTACTTCAGCTAAGCCCTGAAAAGGCGACGGTTGTCCGGAACTCTCAGGAACTCGAGCTGGATGTAGTTGAGGTGGAGCTGGGAGATACCGTAATCGTCAAGCCGGGGAAAAAAGTTCCAGTGGATGGGAAAGTGATCTCTGGAAGTTCGGCCGTAGACGAATCAATGTTAACTGGCGAATCACTGCCTGTTCAAAAAGGCTCCGGTGATCCAGTTTACGGAGGAACCATTAATCTGCAGGGCGCATTTATGTTTGAAGCCGAAAAGATAGGGAAAGATACTGCCCTGGCACGCATAATAAAATTGGTTGAGGACGCACAAGGGAGCAAAGCCCCGATCCAGCGCATCGCTGATAGGGTTTCCGCGATATTCGTCCCTGCAGTTATTGCCACAGCGGTGGTTACTTTTCTAATCTGGATGTTTCTTGTGTCTCCTGTTTCGGGCGCTGGAAACAGCCAATTTGCCCGGGCTATGTTGAACTCCGTAGCGGTGCTGCTGATTGCGTGCCCCTGCGCAATGGGATTGGCAACCCCAACAGCTGTGATGGTTGGTTCGGGAAGAGGGGCCAGACAGGGGATCCTCTTCAAGTCTGGCGAGGCATTAGAAAGTGCGGGCCGGATTTCAAGTGTGGTGCTTGATAAAACGGGAACAATCACTCATGGTGAGCCGGCATTAACTGACATTCTGTTACTGGGGAATGGACCTCTGGAGCAAACGGAGGAAGAGCTGCTGTATTACGCGGGATCTGTTGAACAGAGATCAGAGCACCCACTGGGAGATTCTATTGTGAGCGAGGTAATCAAGCGGGGCATTAAATTATCAGAACCGGAAAATTTTCAAGCTGTCTCAGGAAAGGGGATTACAGCAACTGTGGACCAGATTGATGTTGCAGTCGGAAATACAAGGTTTATGAGTGAGATAGGGGTGGACTGGAGAACATCGAGCCTGGAATTGGAGAGATTGCGAAGTGAGGGAAAAACAGTGATGCTTGTGGCAATCAACGGCGTTCTAGCTGGCTTGGTTGCCGTCGCAGACACTGTCAAGGAGAATGCCTTCGAGGTCGTCCAGGAATTAAAGAAAATGGGGATGAAGATTTACATGATCACTGGAGATAACCGTCAGGTAGCTGAGGCCATTGGCAAGCAGGTAGGTATCGAAAATATCCTTTCCGAAGTGCTGCCTGGAGAAAAAGCCTTGCAGATCAAAAAATTACAAAAAGAAAATGAAATAGTCGCCATGGTGGGAGATGGTATCAATGACGCGCCAGCCCTGGCTCAGGCAGATGTGGGAATTTCCTTGGGAACGGGAACTGATATCGCCATCGCTTCTGCTCCAATCACATTAATCCGGGGGAACTTGCAGGGCATTACCAGAGGGATCAAGTTGTCAAAGAAGACCTTGCTGACTATCAAACAAAATTTGTTCTGGGCTTTTTTCTACAACATTATTTTGATACCCATCGCTGCGGCAGGATTTCTCAATCCGATACTTGCCGCTGGGGCAATGGCGATTAGTGATGTTTTTGTGATCGGAAACAGCTTGCGCCTGAACAAAAAGGAACTGGGATAGTTTCAGATTTCCTGCCAAATCCATCTAGATGCCCGCTTAACGTTTTGGACAATGAATTTAACCTGTTAGGGGTGATCTTGAAAAGCGATATAATTAGTAGGGTTTGACAAGGATAAGAATTCATGGCCGGAAAAAAAGTTAGAACAGCGATTATCGGGGTTGGGAATTGCGCCTCAGCGCTTGTACAGGGAGTTGAGTATTATCAAAAGGTCTCAAATGACGCGAGCATACCGGGATTGATGAATCCCGTGTTGGGTGGATATCGTATCGGAGATATTGAGTTTTCTGCGGCAATTGATATCAATATCAACAAAGTTGGCAAGGACCTAAGCGAGGCGATCTGGGAAAAACCAAATAATACCTACAAGTTTGCCGATGTACCTCGGCTGGGAGTACCTGTTAGCCGCGGGATGACTCATGATGGCTTGGGAAAATATCTTAAGAAGCGCATTCAAAAAGCGCCTGGTTCCACAGACGATATAATAAAAATCCTCAAGGATACAGGAACGGATGTTGTGGTAAATTTTCTGCCAGTTGGTTCAGAAATGGCAACGAAATGGTATATTGAACAGGTGTTAGAAGCAGGGTGCGCTTTTGTGAATGGCATTCCTGTTTTCATTGCTTCCTCGGAGTACTGGAGCAAGAGATTTACCGAAAAGGGGCTTCCGGTTATAGGGGATGATGTAAAGAGCCAGGTGGGAGCTACCATTGTTCATCGCGTGTTAACAAACTTGATGCAGGATCGTGGTGTAAGACTGGATCGGACCTACCAGCTCAATTTTGGGGGGAATATGGACTTTTATAATATGCTGGACAGGGAACGGCTGGAATCAAAAAAGATTTCTAAGACTCAGGCTGTCAGCAGTCAGATTGACCATCAGTTTGATAATGATAATATTCATATTGGCCCAAGCGATTATGTCCCCTGGCTCGAAGATCGCAAATGGGCAAATATTCGTCTGGAAGGAAAGGGTTTTGGGGATATTCCGCTGAATATTGAATTAAAATTAGAAGTGTGGGATTCACCAAACTCCGCAGGGGTGATGATTGACGCAATCCGTTGCGCCAAAATCGGCTTGGACAGAGGAACCGCGGGACCGTTAATTGAACCTTCGGCTTACTTTATGAAATCGCCACCTGTGCAGTTCAATGATGAGATTGCTAGAAGAAAATTAATTGAATTTGTATCAGACAAGTGATCTACAAGAAATAGAGGTATATGACATACAACCAGAAGAGCAGGAAGAGTGAATTTTCCCGGAAAGATTTCCTGAAGATGACTGCCTTAGCGGCTGGAGCTGTTCTGATGCCCAGGGGTATCGGAAGGAAACTGGGAGATTTTCCAGTGTCAGATCGGCTGGGAAGGATTGCTGGCGGGATGGTGGATATCAAGCCGCGGCCAGATTATTACGCGCCTAATATCGGTAGATATTACGAGGACACGGTGGTTCCCTGGCTCCGGGAAGTGGTTGGATCTTGGCCGTGGAGGAACAATCAGCGCTGGGTAGAAACCGAGGATGGATATATCTGGGGACCGAATGTGCAGCCTGTAAAAAATGAGCCCAATCAACCCCGGGAGGAATTTCCCGATGGCACAGAAGGAATGTGGGTCGAGGTGACTGTTCCCTGGGTAAACGCAACACTGGATAACCCTCCACCCAGGTCAACGTGGTGGAAATTGCAAACGCAGAAGAACCTGCCTCCGCGATTTTATTACATGCAGGTGTTCTGGGTTGACATGATTGAAAAAGGGGTTGATGGAAATATATGGTACAGGATAAATGAACGTTTTGGTCCTGGTGACCTCTTCTGGGCGCCGGCTGAAGCCTTCCGACCCATCACTGAGGACGAGATGGCACCTATCTCCCCGGAGATTGAGGACAAACAAATCGTGGTCGATGTGACACCTTCCCGGCAAACCCTGTCTTGTTTCGAAGAAGGCCGGGAGGTGTATTTCTGCAGGATCTCCTCGGGAAAAGAACCTTATCCGACCAAGCTTTCCTCGCCAGATTCTGCAGGATTCAATATCTGGAGGAAACTGCATTCCATCCAGATGGCCGCCGGGTCCAGTGAGGCAGGTTGGATGATACCGGGAATTGGTTGGACGTCTTTATTCCAGGGTACGGGCGTAGCCATTCATTCAACATACTGGCACAATAATTTTGGCGAACCCTCTTCGCATGGTTGTATAAATGCCGCTCCCGATGACGCCAAATGGATTTTCAGATGGACATCACCCATAACTCCATTTCAAGAGGGGGATATCACGGTAGCGGGGAAGATCGGGACACCTGTAAAGATTATCGAATACTGAGTTTCCGAAGTCGCTTATTGAGAAAGGATTGGTATGGATTTAAGTGTATTCAGCATAACAACCGCGTTTTTAGCTGGTTTAGCTTCTTTTTTATCCCCCTGCATCTTGCCTCTTGTTCCAGCCTACGTGGGTTATTTAGGCGGAAGGACAGCCTTTGGGGACAATTTGGAAGGACAGAATAGGTGGGGAACTTTTACCCACGGGTTGGCATTTGTAGTCGGTTTCAGCGTAGTGTTCATCACTCTCGGAGTGGCGGCCTCGGCGCTGGGTGGTTTACTTAAGAGCGCGACCGATCTTCTTGAAAAAATTGGTGGTCTAATCGTTGTTGTATTTGGAATACACATGACAGGTATCTGGAAAATCCCATTCCTGCAATACGATACCCGCAGACAAACTGGCCCTAATGAAAACCTTAGCTACCTGTCATCGTTCCTAATGGGCGTATTCTTTTCAGCGGGCTGGTCGCCTTGTGTTGGTCCAGTGTTAGGGGCAATATTAACCTTGTCGCTCAGTGGTGGCTCTGTCCTTACAGGGGGGATTTTACTGGCCTCCTATTCAGCTGGTCTTTCCATTCCTTTCTTGATTGCCGCTCTTGGCGTGGGATGGGTAACTGCCGCTTTGAGGAAATATGGAAAAGCACTCCATTATTTAGAAATAGCCATGGGTGTACTGTTGATAATCGTAGGCGTTTTATTGTTCTTCGGTATATTTGAGACCATTACTATCTATATGCAGAGATTCGGGAATCTGTTTGGAAGTATTTAGGCGGAACGCTAGGTCATGCTAACAATAACATTGTATATGCGAGCAGGTTGCCATTTGTGCGAGAAAGCTGTTGAAGATCTTAGCAGCCTTCAGTCACAATTCCCTCATCGGTTGGTACAGATCGATGTGGAAAAAGAAGGTATGTATGAATACTTGGAACAAATTCCTGTGCTGGAGACGGGGCCTTATAAAATCACTGCCCCATTTGATAAGAAAAAATTACAAATGACGCTTGGCGCAGCCCAGGATAGACAAGTCCAACTCGAAGAAATGGGTCTGCCCAGTCATAAGAAACGCCTTGAGAGAGGTAAAACATTTACTGTCGCGGACAAATTTTTTTACTGGTTGTCACGCAGATACATGGTCTTATTCAACTTGTTTGCGTTTCTTTATGTTGGTTTAGCTTTCCTGGCGCCGGTATTAATGGCTGGCGGCAATACCCTGTCGGCTAACGCGATCTATTCCGTATACGGAAGACTATGTCATCAACTTGCCTACAGATCCTGGTTCTTGTTCGGGGAGCAGGCGGCCTATCCAAGAGAAATTGCTGATATTGATCGGTTGATTACTTATGAAGAAGCTACTGGCCTCGATCCTTATGATGTGGAAGCTGCTTTTAAATTCAAGGGAAATGAAACCGTTGGATACAAAGCGGCTTTATGCCAGCGTGATGTGGCTATTTACGGCGCTATCCTGCTGTTCGGCCTGATATTTGGGCTGACGAAAAGGAGGATTCGAATGCTGCCGTTTGTCGCTTGGGTAGTGTTGGGCATAGTGCCGATCGGTTTGGATGGGGTCAGCCAGATCATCAGCCAGCTGCCCTGGGAGATCCTGCCTGTCAGGGAAAGCACGCCGCTGTTGCGAACGATCACGGGATCTTTGTTTGGATTTTCAACTGCGTGGTTTAGTTATCCGGTGATCGAGGAAGCGATGACGGAGACCCGCAAGATCCTGTCTGTTAAGAGGAAAGCAGCACAATTGGAAACAGGTTCCCGATGATACAGAAACAAGCTGGGGGCATTCTTTATTATCAATTTGAAAGCTTAATATGCCAGGGATTGTTCCATGGCATTTTTTCGCGAAAGGGCGGAGTGAGCCCGCCACCCTGGGAATCCTTAAATCTAGGTGGAACGGTAGGGGATGACCTGGCGAACGTGCGGGAAAATTTAGCAAGGCTCCTTGATGTAAGCGGGTTTACATCCCAACAGCTTGTACAGGTTAGGCAAATCCATTCTGCTAACGTCATCACAGCGGACCTGCCAGAGGACGCTTTAAGAGAAGGTGATGCGATTGCAACGGATCAACCTGGCCTGATATTGCTGATGCGATTCGCCGATTGTGTCCCAATCTTATTTTTAGACCCAGAGAACAAAGCCATCGCTATCGCCCACGCCGGCTGGAAGGGAACGTTGAAAGGAGTGGTTTCCGAAGTTGTCCGCAATTTACAAACCAATTTTGGCACTTCTCCCAGTCAGCTCAGAGTTGGAATTGGGCCTTCGATTGGACCGGATCGGTATCAAGTTGGCAGAGATGTGGTAAATGAGACCAAACGGGTTTTTCCAGATGAATATCATCGGGTCCTAAGGGAGGATTCTGATGGTGTAAAATTGGACTTGTGGAAAGCCAATGAAATCCACTTAAGAAAATCGGGCGTTGCACAGATAGAGATAGCTAGCATTTGTACCGGGAGTGATCCAGCTTTGTGGTACTCGCATCGAATCGAAAAGGGTAGAACAGGCCGGTTTGCAGCTGTCATCGGATGGAAATAGATAAAAAGACATGAATGATATGCAAGAGCTCAATATCAAGGAGAACATCGAAAAGGTCAAAGCGAGAATCCAGCAAGCGGCAAAGCGCTCTGGAAGGGATGACCGAGATATCAGCCTGGTTGCAGTTACGAAACAAAAGCCGGCGGCGGTGATCAAGGAACTGGTAGAGAATGGGATCCGGAAGATTGGAGAAAGCTACTTACAGGAAGCGGTTTTTAAAATCGATCTGCTTGAAAAATATGAGATCGAATGGCATATGATTGGAAACATCCAGCGTGGTAAGGAAAAACATGTTGCGAGCCGCTTTCAAATTGTTCATTCAGTGGGGTCTTTAAAAACAGCTAGAGAGTTGAGCAGATATGCGGCTGCGATAAATAAAAATTTATCTATCTACCTGGAGCTAAACGTCAGTGGGGAAAGCACAAAACTCGGTTGGCAGGTAAAAGGTGAAAAGAGCCTTGCGAAACTCCTGCCAGAATTCGAGGAAATCCTGGACCTCCCAGCCTTGTCTGTTCTGGGATTAATGACGATGGCTCCTTATTCAATTAAACCGGAAGACGCTCGCCCTTATTTCAGGCGGATGCGGGAAATCCGAGATTACCTTTCCTCGACTTTGACCGGTTCAGGTATTTTGGATTTGTCCATGGGCATGAGCGGAGATTTTGAAGTTGCCATTGAAGAGGGAGCAACGGTTGTTAGAATAGGGTCAGCGCTGGTTGGCCCGAGATAGAACAGGATAAAAAATGCTCATCACAGATATTCTGGTCATGATTATTCAAGCTATACGGCAATTGATTTTTATTCTAGTGGTATTAAAAGTGATCCTGTCATACTTCATGGATCCTTTTCATCCCTTTCGAAAAGCAGTTGATAGCTGGATTGGTCCCATGTTAAAACCAATCCAGCAGGTAGTGCCTAATTTCGGTGGATTCGACTTCAGCCCGATGATCTTGATAATTGTTGTTGAAGTCCTGGCAAGTATTTTGTTAAGTGTCCTATAAGCGCATCAGCTATACTTGGGAGCTATCGATGGTTGGAAGGCAATTTGAATTTCACGATGGGGAGAAAGGGGCTGCCCTGGCTGTCAGGGTGAAGCTAGGCAAAGGCGCAAGTTCTTTTTCGAAGGTCCTCAGGGATGGCACAGTGGTGATTCGACTTGAGCAGAGGGAGGGGGATGTTAATGCGAGACTGATCGATTTTCTTTCTAGTGAGCTAGATATACATAAAAAACGACTGCAGATCGTCGCAGGTGAGAACGGGAATAATAAATTAATTTCGATCCTAGACATGAAACCTGTCCAGATCCAGACCAAGATTCTGGAAAGAATGCCCTGATCTATATGTAAATTGAAAGTGAAAAAACCCACTTGAATTTAGGAGAGGTTTGTTTTGTATCTGCCAGGATTAGGAGGGATATTGGATCTTCAGGGGGCGCAGAGCCAAATGGATAACAGGGCTTGATGGGCGATGTTAAAAGGCTGAACCCTGGCAAATTCCAGGAGAGTGGGGATGAGGTCGGCCTTTCCCGTACGGGAGATATGCGCGAGGGCATTTTGCTTGTGTTCGTCCGTGCCTGTCTTCAGGGCTTCCAGGAGTAAATCTAAGGCGTTTTCGGCTGCTGGTTGTGGTAAATCCTGCTCTTTAGCGAATTTATACAACCAGGGGGCTTTCTGTGGTAGTGGGGTGTCTTGGGGGAGGTAAGGGGATCCAGTTTCTAGGATTTCATAGGTTTGCTGTGCAAGATCCCGCACAACCCATTCTTTTTCATCTATGCGCATTTTATCAAGGATTTCCAGCGCCCAGGATTCGTTGATCAAACCCAAACCGTGGACAACAGCATATCGAACAAGCAAGTCATCCATCGTTGAACCTTCCCGGAGAGCTGGATGCCCTTCGCTGCGATTCTGGGCTAGCGATTCAGCGGCGGACCGCCTTAATAGTTCACTTCCATGAAGCAGGGCTTCCGCGATGGCTTCCAAGGATCTCGGAGAACCAATTTTACCCAGGGAGTAGCAGGCCGCAGCTGAAGAAGGATAGGTATCGTTAAGTTGATTGATCAAGGATGGTACAGCGGATAAATCCTGTAATAAACCTAACCCAACAGCTGCCGCTCTCCGTGTGTCGAGCTCTTCCGATTTGAGCAAATGCTGGAATATGGTTTTGACCTGGAGATTCCTGGATCTTGAAAGCGCGCAGATCAAGCGGATTTTGAGCAAATAGTAAGGATTAGTGTGAACCTCGCTAGTGATTTGTTTCAGGAGGGCGGTCTCTTCAGGTGAATTTCGCGGAGCATATTCCAGCCATTGGGAGGCCCGGAGGAGTTTGTTCTTTAACAGGCTCTTGTCTTCAAGAAGAGGTTTAAGGAAAGGTTTGATATCGTTAAAAGCTGAAAAATAACGCATGCTTTCATGGAGCGGACCCCACCCGGGGCTTTCCAATATTCTCAGCGTAATCCGGCGGTCGATATTGGCAATACCCCTTGCGGCCAAAAAACCCGCGATAGTGGGAACAGGGAAATGATATTTGTTTTCCGGGATAGCCTCAAGGATATTCTGATCCAAGGCTGATTGGATTACGGTTGGGAAAGATGACGTTTTAATGGCGGAGGGATTTGTAGATCCATTTTTGGTGACATCCCTGAACCATGCGGCTATCTCTTTCCTGGAAAATGTGCTTTTATTCGCATCAAGGCAGTAAACAGAAATTAACTCCAGTGTCTTTATATACTCAGCGTTCAGGGACAAGGCTCGTTGAAGGTATGCTTCAATTGCGTCAAGCCCTGAGGGGCCAGCCAAATCGCCACTGTATGCAGACGCTGATTTGAGGGTGAACTCAAGCGGGGTCAGATTCTGGCCACTGGCGACCAGCATGGAATTCAACACAAAAAAGTCCCGATTCTCAACTGGGCTGTCGGCTGACTGGATAGATGACCATAGACTGGAAAGCTTTTCCAGGAAGATATGTTTTTCTTTATTACCCCAGGGAGAGATAGAAAGAAACTCAATTGGCGCCTTAACCAGATTTCCGAGACAGGAAGGAGATGCAGTAGCAACGATTTGGAGCCCTGGGATCTGGGTCCGGAGTGCGGTGATGAAATTCGCCATCCTGTTAACATCTTCAGGGGCCAAACTGTCAATATCGTCGATGAATAAGATAGAACGGTCAGTTTTGATCGCATTGGTCAAATACTTAGGAAAATTCGGGATGGCCAGGAAGGACTTATTTAACTCCAGGGCTTTTAAAAGGATGCCAAGTAAATCCTGGCTGGGAAATTGGGCCAGTACATGGTGGGCTTTGACATAAAAGGGTATCCTTGGATCGGTTTGTTCCTCGGTATCAGTAAATTTAATCAGACTGCCTATGCAGGCTGCGATAGCTGTTGTTTTGCCGGACCCAGGGAAACCAATCAGGCAAAGATTTGCGCCAGCTCGAACCGCATCTATCAGGGGAAATGTCGGGCCAAAGAATTCAGAGTTAAGTTCAGGAAGTAATGGGTCATAACCGATTACTTGTTGTATCAAGCTGGTATCAAGGCTTATCTTCTCGGGGAAAAGATAAGGGGGCGGGGCAATACAGTTGGTTGGGACCAGGATGCTTTCCAGAGGGAAATAATCTGCGTAGATGTGCAAGCCCTGAATGTATTTGTAAAGGACCTGGATATAATCAGAATCCGAGGTAACTGACAGGCTCTCCCTGAAATTGATGATTGCCGAGATGGCGCGGGAAAGGAAGGATTTCAGGCGCTTTCTGTAAACCAGAAAAAGAACCAGAAGCAGGATAGCCAGAATGATGCCGGCCCAGAAGGAACTCAAATCAATGTACAGCTCGGGTAGAAAACGGGTCATCTTTTTATCCGCCAGATAATAGTTATCCGGGATGGAGAATTCGCTTGCAAGTAGGGCAAAAGGCGAGTTTTGCTGGGGCTTTCGCCTCTTGTTCAATAGCCGATGGAATGCTTGCTCCGCAGGAAGCGCAACTGCTGTCGATCATAAGCGTCACAGCAATGCCGCTTGCGGATTCTCTAAGAGTTTGATAAATGGAGAGATCGGACAGAGCTTCTTTTTCCAGCAAACGCTTTTTCTTTTCGTGCAAAGCGGTTATGTCGGCCTCCAGGTTGGATTTTTCCTCGTTGAGTAAGATACGCTCGGCTTCCATATTGCGGGTTATTTTGTCCAACTTAGCAGCAGCCGAGTCAAGTTCTGATTGGGAACGGTCAGATGCGAACATAGCCTCGAGTTGTCTTTCTTCCAGGACGTGAAGATATTTTGCCAGGGAAATTGACTCCAGCTGTAAATCCTCCAGTTCTTTGGGGTTGGTAATAGAACCGCCGTATAATTTTCGCTGATTTTGTTCCACTTTCGCGTTCTGGAGTGCAACGTCGCCCTCGGCGATCTTCAGGGCTTTTAAATTTGAAGCATGATTGGATTCCAGCTCTTGGTGGATCTTCAATGCTTCATCCAGATTTGTTCTATCCAGAAGGAGTCTGTTGATCTCCTGGATGCGATTCTGGGCATTGTCTATGCCGGTATCCAGCTGCTGAAGGCGAAATAGGAATTGTGATCGGCTCATATTCTTTATTGGTAACTTTGATTTTGTCTGAAGTGATTATAGATGTGGAAACCATAGTCAGCAAGGGGCAGATTTTAAAAGCTGATAAAATTAATCCATGGTCGAAAAACGTTATCTGGCGATCCTCTGTCTGGTGATCATGCTTTTGGTATCGGTTCCCTATGTGGTGGGATTTCAGGCCAGTAATGCCCAGCAGCAGTTTGGGGGTTTTTTAATTAATCCGATGGACGGCCATTCTTATCTGGCAAAAATGCAGCAAGGGTTCAATGGGGAGTGGAAATTCAAGCTCCCATATACTGCTGAACCAGGCGAGGGTGCTTATTTGTTTTTATTCTATCTAGGGCTTGGGCACCTCGGACGCATAGTAAATATTCCTTTGATTTATGTGTTCCATGCGGCCAGATTGGTCTCTGCTGCCTGGTTGATCCTGGTTGTCTATCAGATGATGCGGGCTATTTTCGAAGATAAAAAAGCGGTCGGTACGGGGCTAGTACTGGCATTGACAGGATCGGGTTTAGGCTGGATTGGTGTTCTAACAGGAGCATTTACTTCAGATTTTTGGGTTGCGGAAGCTTATCCATTTTTATCGATGTATACCAATCCCCATTTTGTACTTGGACTGGGAATGATGATTAATGCTTTTCTCCCCAAGCAACAAAACAGGATATTTAACAATCTGATTTCCGGATTGCTGCTGGGAATAATCCAGCCTTTCGCGATTGTGATTGTCGGTCTGGTCAAGATCATTAGCTGCGGATTGAAAATATACCGCGAGAAATTAGATCTCAAGGGAATGTTAAAATCCACCTGGATTTGGGCAACTGTGAGTTTTAACCTGAGCGGTGGAATGGTAATCCTGTACCAGCTGGGGGCAATTCTAGGCGATCCGGTTCTATCTCTATGGCATCAGCAAAACATCACGCTTAAACCGACACCTCTAGATTTGGTGATATCCCTGTCCCCTTGTTTGCTCCTGGGAGTAGTTGGCGCTGGCAAGGCGTGGAAGAGTGAAACTGGAAAAACGCTAGTTCTTTGGGGGGCGATCTGCCTGGTTCTGGTATTCATACCATGGAGCCTGCAAAGAAGATTCCTAACAGGGATATTTTTCCCGCTGGCCGCCCTGAGTATTTTTGGCTTATATGTCTTAGCCGAAAAGACATCCCTGGATTTCAAGTATTGGGGCCTGGCGGTTCTGATCCTGGCAATCCCAACCAATATGATTGTCATTACCTCTGGTTTGCAGGCGATATCGGAAAAGAACTCGAAGATATTTATTGAGCGAGATCTAGTAGAGGGGCTGGAATGGATAAACGCGAATGCCGGGAAGCACGATCTGGTTCTCGCTGAGCAGCGTGCCGGTTTATTTCTGCCTTCCGTTACGGGAAGGCGGGTAGTATATGGGCATCCATTTGAAACGATTCAAGCAGAAGGGGAGCTGAAATTGTTGGAACAAATCTTTCAAGAACCTCAAGCGGATAGTTACTACGAGGAAGTTCTTGAATCCCGGGGAGTAGATTATGTGCTCTGCGGTGCAGGCCAGGAGAAGAAATTTTCAGATTGGCTTCAAGCGCAATGGAAGCTCGTATTTAGGTCAAACGAAATCAGCCTTTACGCCAGGCAGCCGCGATGAATAAGGATCAACAGGTCCCAAGCAAAAACGAACGAGTATTTTCAAGAAAAGCAATTCGAGCGACGCTGTTCTTATTACCAGTATTGATCTATCTGCCTACGTTCGGGGGAGATGCAGCTGTACCGTTAGGAGGATCGAATTATTCAGACCTGTTGATCACCCATTATCCCTATTTGCTCTACTTGCGGAATTCAATCGCTATCAACCACCAGCTACCTCTGTGGGCAAACTTGATCCAATCAGGGGCACCGTTTGCCGCGAATCCCTTAGCAGGGATTTTTTATCTGCCTGGATGGACGGCGATGTTATTCCCGCTGCCGAATGGGCTCAGTATAACCCTGGCGGCCCATGTAATTTTCGGCACCTGGGGCATGTACAGGTTCCTTCGCCAGAGAACGCTCGGGGAAACAGGAAGCATCATCGGCGCCCTGTGTTTTGGCTTGATGCCTAAACTGGCGGCTCATTTTGGGGCGGGACATGTCACGCTACTCTATGCTATAGCATGGACTCCCTGGCTATTATACTGTAACGGCAAGGACCGCAAGGGATGGAAGACGGGGATGATTGCCGGGATGCTCTTCCTCGCAGATCCACGCTGGTCTGTTTATGCAGGGACGTTATGGTTGGCTCATGATATTGCGCATAGGAAAATTATTCTCAGGAAAAGGCTTCTCTATTATTTAAAAGCCTCTCTGATTGCGCTATTAGTTTCAGCTCCCTTGCTGGTTCCGCTGTTGGAATATGTTAAACACGCAACGCGGACAAATCTTTCTTCCGTAGATATGTTGACCGGAAGTTTGCCGATAGCTAATTTAATCGGGATTATCATCCCTGGCAGCGGCGGCAATATAGAATGGTACTTCTATTCTGGAGGGACATTGCTGGCAATCCTGGCAAGCCAGGTGTTCAATAAAGAGGTTCGAAAAAAAATCCGTTTTTGGGGATATTGGATTGCCATCAGCCTTTTTTTGTCTTTAGGAACTGCGGGCTATGAGATTGAGTGGATCAACAGAATTCCTGTCCTGGGCTTGCTCAGGGTTCCTGCAAGAAGCTTGTTCATCCTGGGGATCTGTTTTGCCGTTATAACTGGAACTGCGATCGATCATATTTCCAAAAGGAGAGAAAACCAATCTCCTCAGTCCAGGGTCTACCTTGGGATAATTGCTTTGGGGGTGATGATGATGGGGGGAATGACAATTCTTAACCCCGAGCACCTTCTGCTGATTAGTTGGGGGTTTGCATTTTTCACCGCTAGCGGTTTGTTGTTATTAACAATTCAGAAAAACCCAGCTGGGAAGTATTCAGAATGGCTTTTGGTGGGCATTCTCATCGTAGATTTGCTGGGCGCAAGTTTATTATCTTACGAAATCCAGGGACGGGAGAAACGGGAGCCCAACGAGATTCAGTCGCTTCTTATTCAAGAACAAGGTTATTTCCGGGTGTATTCACCTTCTTATAGCGTTGCACAGCACCTGGCTGCCGAGCATCATCTGGAGCTAGCTGATGGTGTCGATCCCATGCAAATAGCCAAGTACGTAGAATTTATGTCAGAAGCAACCGGCATTGATCAAGATGGCTATTCAGTAACAATCCCTCCCTTCGAAACCGGGAATCCCTCTAGGGATAATATCAACGCCAAGCTTGATGCTGATTTATTAGGTTTGCTAAATGTGAAATATGTAATCTCAGAATTTGGGATCGATTCTCAGGAATTGTCACTCCTGGCAAGTGACGCACAAGCGAAAATCTATCTGAACGAAAAGGTACTGCCACGAGCCTGGATAGAAGAGCCAGGTCGAGATCAGACAGATCCGAACTGGGCCCAATTTGACCAGGTAGATGTGCTATCTAAAACAGCGAATGAGATCTTGCTTAAAGCGAAAGGACCAGGCAAATTGGTAATATCTGAGATCCAATATCCTGGCTGGAAGGTTTTCGTAGATGGAAAGAGGGAAGAGATTAGTACAGCGCATGAAATATTAAGAAGTGTAAACCTGACTGAAGGAGAACACCAGGTCGTTTTTAAATTCTGTCCGATTTCCGTTTATATCGGACTGATCCTCGCTGCAATTGGCTGGGCTGTTATGGTGTTGATACATTTCGGGAAATTTGATGAAATTAAAACTGGTTGATAATAAATTCATACTGCTGATTAGATACTGGGCGGGGCGTGGCATCCTCATCCTGCCAGATCAGATATCCCTGGCAGGACAAGAAAAAGGGTGCTCTGATCAGGATTGGGGAAGAAATTCCTTATATACAAAGGGTTACTGAATAAGAAATATGTTTCTGGCACATGAAATCAATTCCAAGCTCTAGGAAAGTATATAATTTAGATGGGAAAGGAATGTTCCAGGTAGTTACAAAATAATGCCTTCGATATGATCTCGATAAAAAAGACACTTAAGGATCCACGCATATTCCTGTTCCTGGCGCCACTGATTTTGTTTGCGCCTGTTTATTTAACAGGGAAAGCATTGTTCTGGGGGACTTCATCAACTCAATTTGTTCCCTGGTGGGATTTCTCGTGGAGATCAATTTTAACCGGCCAGCTTCCTCTCTGGAACCCGCTTGCAGGAATGGGAGCTCCGCTAGCCGCGAATTATCAATCCGCATTATTCTACCCTCCTACCTGGATATACTTCATCGTTTACATGATTGGTGGTGTAACTTGGATGGCTCGGGCTATTTCTCTTGTGGTAAGTGGTCATTTGATCTGGAGCGGATTAGGGACAGCTTTCCTTCTGCGCGAGCTTAAGGCAGATAAATTTGGACAGACTTTGGGCGGGTTGGCTTTTTCCCTCTCTGGGTATCTAGTCGCCAGGGCAGGATTCCTGAGCATAAACGCAGCTGTTGCCTGGGTTCCCTGGTTGATGTTGTGCCTGTATCGACTTGCAAAGAAGGGATCGGGCAGCCTCCCCAAATTGGTCGCTGTATTGGCTATGCTGCTGCTGGCAGGACATGCTCAAACAGCCTGGATTGCCATCCTGGCGGGAGGTGGCTGGGTGATATTTTGGGCTGTTAAGGAAGCTGAAGGAAGGGTGATCTCAAATTTGGTCAGGGCCCTGGCGGGATATGCGGGGGCGGGCGTGCTGGGAGTCGGGCTTTGCGCCATTCAGCTTCTGCCGACGGCAGAATATTTGCTTCTTTCGCAACGCGCCTCGGAGTATGGCTATACAACTGCCGTGACCTATTCTTTTTGGCCGTGGCGGTTTTTAACATACCTGCTACCGGATTTGTTTGGGAATCCGGCAAAAAATATTTATTGGGGGTACGGAAATTTCTGGGAAGATGCTGTTTATATAGGATTGCTGCCTATCGTGCTGGCTGTGGGTCTCTTGTGTAAAGCCATATTTAAAAGAAAAAGCAGGGAAAGCAAAATCTTTGAACAAGGCTACCGCAGCCTGGTTATTTTTTTGGGGGCAAGCATCTTCATCAGTTATTTGCTGGCACTAGGGGAAAATACGGTTGTATTCCCATTTTTGTATAAACATGTACCTGGCGTAGATCTATTCCAGGCTCCGACCAGATACACCGTAATAGCAGAAATTTCTTTGGCGCTGCTGGCAGGCTTGGGGGCCAACGAGCTAGCTAAGCCTGCTGGGAAAAGGCTGTATTTCGCGAGATTGGCAGCAGCCGGTTGCTTTTCGATCGTAGTGAGCGCTATTTTGGCGGGGGTCTTCCTAAAAGATATTAAACCTTCTTTTCTCTTATCAGCAGGCAGGACTGGGTTGATTGGTTTGATAGTTGTGGCCCTGTTTCTAGTTATGCCAACCAAATACGAACAAAGAAAAATCAAAACGTGGAACTTCTTAGTAATTGGATTGATTAGCTTGGATCTCATTGGCGCAGGTTGGGGGCTCAACCCAGGAATTAATGCGGAATTTTATGAAGTAGAAGAGCCCAGGGAAGTAAACGGCAGGGTTTGGATCCCAGCAGACGTGGAATATGAATTGAAATTCAATGAATTTCTAAGGTTCGATACTTTTTCACCTGACATATCATGGGAGGATATTCACCGGGCTCTTCTTCCAAATTTGCCCATGCTGCAGGGGATAGAGATGGTCAATAATTTTGACCCGATCGTACCGGGTTATTTCCAGGAATGGATGGAATGGATCAATTTCAACTACCCAGACAGGCAAATCTTGGAGATGATGAACGTTAGCGGAATAATCAAAACCTCTGAGACCGATGTGGCGGAACTGGCCTATTTAGATCACGATATATTGCCAGTACGCGTGGTAGGGTGTGCGGGAATTCTTAACTCTGAGAAACTAGGTCCAGAGGAGATACTGGGCCGAGAAAATAGCTTGCTTCAAAATGTGATTATTTCAGCAGATCAGGAAAGCTGCATCCCGGGAGCGACAGGAAGCGTGGATATTCTCGAGGAGAAAAACGGATACCTCAAACTAGACATCGATCTGGATCAAGACGGATGGATATTCTGGTCACAGTCCTGGTATCCTGGATGGATTTATCGAGTTGACGGAGGGGACAGCAATCAGGTATTCCGAGTTAATTATCTGTTCCAGGGAGCTCCTGTGCAGCGGAGTGCGAAACAGATTGAATTTATTTACCGGCCCGCGTCATTTATCTGGGGGAGTGCGATATCAGGTTTCAGTTTGGCCCTGGGATTGGTATTGCTGTTATTGAAGAACAGAACACGCCAAGCCTAAGAGGACTACGAGGGATTTCTTTCCTTCAACTCCTGGTGCATCGTGTTCCAGTCGTTTTTAAAATTTATAAGGCTGAGGGCTAATATCGCTGCGGTTACTGTCCAGGCGGACAGGCTGATTACCAACAAAGCTGTTTTAAGGGAATAAGTCTGGCTGATAGCGCCTGCTAGCAAAGGCGCAAATGCGGAACCAAGGTTACCAAGGAAATACTGGATGGACGTAGCCGTGCTGCGCATTTCAGGTAGAACGATATCGTAAACAGAAGATGCTATATTGGGCGAAGCGAGGGGGATAAAGAAAGAAGTAATCGCGAGTAGAATTCTAAAGGAGAGCACGTTTTCAAGGGGTTGGTATAGAGTGATAGACAGGAAGAACGCTCCTAGAAGTATGCTGATAATTGAAACGATAATTCTGCCGCGAATTGTTCTTTTATAAATAGCGTCTCCAATAAACCCGCCGAAAAAATAACCCGCACCAATCATAAGCACTGCCGGGATCATGATCGAGGAGACCGTAGAAGGACTGTAATTTCGCTCAACTTCAAGATAACGAAAAGACCAGAAAGTGATCACCTGCCAGGGCAATACACCAATCAAGCCTTGCAAGAAAAGGAAGCGTAGGCTGCGAATTTTGAATAGCTGCCGGATTTGGGGCAATTCAAGACGCGTTGACTGGATCTGGTCAAAAGAGGTTAAATCGGGTTCGCTGAAGCCGCGGGGGACATCCTTAACACCAAAATATATTAAGATAGACAATAACAAGCCAATCAGGCCTGTAAAGATGTAGATAATCCGCCAACCGTAGATGGGAGAGAATTCAAGAGCGAGTATTAAACCCAGCAAATAGCCCAGAGGAATGGAAAATTGAAGCATACCAAAGATACTGCTGCGCTTTTCTGGTGGAAAGTAATCCGATACCAGGCTGCCGATACCAGGATAGCTTGAATCGTCAATTCCAGTAGAAGCCCTAGAGATCAGGAAAAGCTTGGCGGTAGGAGCAAGGGCGCTGAGCCAAGTAGTGATAGCCCACACAAAGGAAGCCAGGGCCAGGAGCTTTGGGCGGGCGTAGCGGTCATATAAAAACCCCCAGATAGGATAAAAAACACTCCCTAATATCAGTGAGCCCGTGATAATGCCGCCCATTTTCAGCTCTGACAAATTGAAATCCGCCATGATCATAGATGTCAGGGGGCCAATCAGCAGCCGATCTGTTTGATGCAGCAGCATGAATAAAAAGAATATTCCGACTGCGATCCTGCGCTGACGGATGATGTCAGGAGATTTAGGGGAATTAGTCGTGAGCTTCCAGCTGAATTCTTTTATTTTCTAAACCTTTGCTCGCAAAATCTAGAAATTTGATACTGCCTACTTCCTGGCTGTTTCTGGCATGAATGCTGCCGTCAGCTTGGAAGTCAATGGCAGCGATTTTACCAATCCGAACTTCGCTGATCCAGGGTGGGAAAAGGTTGATTTTCGTGCGGATCAGATCAAACCCAGCTGCTTGCCGACATCTTCGAATATGCTTAGCACTTGTGCGATCTGCTCATCTGTATGCGTCGCCATGTAGCTGGTCCGAAGCAATTGCCTGCCCGGAGGGACGGCTGGCGATAAAACCGGATTAACAAAAACCCCGTTTTCAAAGAGCAATTTCCAGGATTGGAGGGTATGCGTGTCATCCCCGATGATAATTGGAATGACCGGGGTTTCTGAAAAACCTATATCGAAACCAAGCCTGGTGAGCTCGGCTCTCATTGTTGCCCCAATCTGGTTAACCCTTTCTATCCTCTCAGGTTCTCGCTGCATAACATGCAAAGCGGCCAGCGCTGCCGCCGCATTTGGACCGGGAATACTGGCGCTGAAAATCAGGGATCTTGCATTGTGTTTCACATAGTCAATTACCGTTTCATCTCCAGCGATATAACCGCCGATTGAGGCAAACGACTTGCTAAAAGTCCCCATGATCAAATCAACTTCCTCTGTCAAGCCAAAATGAGCGGCAGTCCCTTTTCCTTTGCCGAGGACACCAACGGCATGGGCGTCGTCGACCATCAGGCGAACCCCATATTTTTTGCAGAGCGGGATGATCTCGGGTAAAGGAGAGATATCCCCTTCCATGCTGTAGAGGCCATCTACAACCAGAAGCTTGCCGCGGTCTGGGGAAAGGCGGGAAAGCTTGCCAGCCAAGTCATCCATATCGTTGTGTTTATAGCGTATCAAATCCCCGTAGCTAAGCCTGGCGCCATCGACTATGCTGGCATGATCCTCTTTGTCTAAAATCACATAATCTTTTCTGCCTACCAACGAGCTGATGGTTCCCAGATTGACCTGCATACCGGTTGAGAAAACAAGCGCCCGATCCTTTTCCAGCCATTCTGCTAACTCATTCTCGAGCTGTTCATGCAATTGAAGGGTGCCATTTAAGAATCTGGAGCCTGTACAACTGCTGCCAAAACGAGAGACCGCTGCGTGGACAGCTTCCTGAACTTCAGGATGCGTGGTAAGCCCAAGGTAATTATTTGAGCCGCACATGATCAGGGTTTTTCCATTGAATTTGGCCAGCGGTCCTTCGCTCTCTTCGAGAGGAATAAAATAAGGATACAGGCCGCTGGCCTGGGCGTCCTTGGCAACCGAATAATTTTCACATTTGGTAAATAAATCCATTAATGTATCCTTGATTGAATGATTGTTGGGTAGCGAGGTTAGATTAATAATGATCCAAATCTGAAACTATAATTATAAACCAAAAAGAGCTTATATAATGCTGTAAACCAACTCTAAGGTGTCCTGCTTGACACAGTTATACCATTATGTTAGCCTTCTCTAGGCTTGGATCGTGAAATGAAGTCATGGAAGAAGGAGCGTAGCAGTTGTCTGAAACAAAAAGCGAACTAATGGTTGAAGAGTTAAAAAAATTGCAGGTTTCTTCACCTGATATCCAGGCTTCGGCTGTGGTAAGCGCAGATGGGTTGATCATGGCTTCGGCATTACCGGGAAGCGTTGAAGAAGATCGAGTTTCTGCCATGTCAGCGGCAATGCTGTCTTTGGGTGAAAGAATATCCTTGGAATTAAAGCGGGGAGAGCTGGATCAAGTCTACATTCGCGGAAAAGATGGATATGTGATGTTAACCGCTGTTGGATATGATGCTGTATTGACTGTCATGGCGAATGCTGAAGCCAAGCTGGGATTGATATTTTTAGATATTAACCGGACAGCTGTCAAGCTGGCTGAGTTGGTATAGCAGTAGTTGATTCTTTATGGATAAAATACCTGAATGCGGATATTTCAATTCCAATAGGTTTGCCAGGATATTTCTGGAATCAATTCAGGAAATCACGGGACAAGGGGGGATCAATTCGATTTTGAACTACGCTGGGCTGGAATCCTTGATAAATAACTTTCCACCTGACGATCTTGAGCGCGCGTTTGATTTTGCTAATTTTGCAAACATCAATCAAGCGTTGATCGAGATCTACGGCGAGCGCGGAGGGAGGGGGCTATCATTGCGTGTAGGCAGAATAACATTCACTAGCGTACTGCGAGATTATGGAGCTATGGCTGGTGTGGGAGACCTGGCTTTTAAAATCCTGCCTAAAAATGCGAAGATCAAATTTGGGTTAGAGGCAATGGCGAGGATTTTCTCTGAAAAAAGCGATCAAATCTCATCCCTTACAGAAGAAAGGAATCACTTTATCTACAAGATTGAAAGATGCCCGGTTTGCTGGGGAAGGAAAAACGCTGATCAACCCGTTTGTTATTATATGGTGGGGTTAATTCAAGAAGGCTTGCACTGGGTCTCTGGAGGCAAGGAATTTCAAGTAGCTGAAACCAAGTGCATGGCGATAGGTGATCAAGCTTGTGAATTTGAGATAAAAAAAGAAAATCTGAAATAGAAATCCAAAGATAACCCGATTTGAAAATTTACGTTGTAATTCCTACCTATAACGAAGCTGAGAATCTGCCATTAATGGCAAATTCGTTATTCGAACTTGCCATTGATAATCTCAATTTATTGATAGTCGATGACAACAGCCCGGATGGAACAGGGGAAATTGCAGAATCCCTAAAAGATAAATTTCCAACTAGAGTCTCCGTTCTCCACCGGGAAGGGAAGCAGGGTTTGGGCACTGCCTATCTTCAAGGATTTGATCATTGTTTGAAGAAGGGCGCAGAAGCTATAGTGCAGATGGATGCAGATTTTTCACACAATCCGGGAATCGTGACCTCCCTCTTGGAACAGTTGAAGGAATACGATCTGGTGATTGGATCCAGGTATGTGACAGGGGGAAGCCTGGATGATAATTGGGCTGCCTGGAGAAAGAGCCTGTCTTCATTTGGCAATATATATGCCCGGTGGATTTTGAGATTGCCAATCAAGGATGTCACGGGCGGGTTTCGCGCATGGAGAAGAGAAACATTGCTGGGAATCCCTTTGGCAAGAGTCAAGTCTCAGGGATACGCTTTCCAGGTAGAAATGGCTTACATCGCGTACGCTTTAGGCTATAGAATCAGGGAAATACCTATATATTTCGCAGAGAGAGAGCGGGGGGACAGTAAAATGTCTTTGGGAATACAAGCCGAGGCCGCAAAACGGGTCTGGTCGATACTGTATGAATATCGCGATCTGAAGAAATAGGGCCCCCGGAAACGTATCAAGGGCCGATCTGCAAGCAGGGGGAAAAACAGGAATCAGGATTCCATTCTCTCCAGAATACTGTACAGGAGTTCAAGAAGGGCATTCTTGACGGATTCTTTATCTGTTGATATACACGGCAATAGTTTAACTTCCGGGGCAAGACGAAGGGCGATGCGCATATCATCGGGATCCCAGGCATCTTCCAGATCCTGTTTATTGGCAGTAACGACATAGGGAGTGGGAGCATAGGCGCGGAAAGTTTCCAGGATCCTGCGAGCTTCCCGGAAGGTTTCTGGCCTGGAACTGTCAACCATAACCACAAAACCGAGCATGCCTTCAGATAAGATTTCCCACATGAAATCAAAGCGTTTTTGGCCGGGTGTGCCAAACAGATAAAGAACCAGATCGTCGTCAACTGTTATTCTGCCAAAATCCATGGCAACTGTCGTAGTTTCTTTGATCCTTTCAGATTCGGAGGATATCTTTCGCTCCGTGGCAACAACGTCAATTTCACTCACTGTCTGAATGAACTGTGTTTTTCCTGAACTGAACGGACCAGTAACGACCATTTTGACGGTTTGCATAGAGAGATTCCCTTTGCGTGATTGTTACAATCGTTATCTTATAACGATCGGATACGAGTAATCAGGCGATTTACCAACGATTTCTGTTCTTCTGTATCTGCAACAGGCAGGGTTGGGATCTTAGGTGAAGGCGCGGCAGTGCCTTCGGGCCGTATTATCTCCACTAGCCCAGCTTGTATCAAGCTGTAAACTATCCTGCGGAACTCGAATTCATTCAGCTTTGTAGTCCGGGCAATTTGTTTCATGGAATTTTTGGGATTGATAAAAGAAACCACTCGCCACTCTTTAACGCTTAGGTTAACGTTCCGAATATTAGTGCCCGGGTTATCAGTGAATTTTAACGCCATGTCAAGGCTGGGAATTTCATCCTGGAGTCGTTCCAGTTCTTTAAGCTGCCGGGATCCTTCAATGATAATGTTTTCAAGACTGATAAGGAGGGATATTTTATCTGAAGAGGGTTTCCGGTTGTTTTCAAAACGGAACATGCCCTCTTCCCAAGTAAACAAATCTTTCGCTGTTGAAACAAATTCATTTTTAAGGCTGGCAAGAATTTCTTCCTGGGTTACATAATTGGAATTGATTAGCATCAAACCCAATTCTTTGTCTCCGATATTATTGGCTTTTTCTTTTATGACCTGATATTGTTTCGCGGTTAATTTTTCACAGCGAAGCAGAACCGCTGCTAGGCCATGGTCAAGATGATTGTTTTGAGCATAGCTAAGCTTGCCTGACTCAAAAAAGATGGTGGCAGTTTTCTTCTGTCCCTGAACTTGAAGCGCGCCGGTTTTTTTGGCAAGGCTGATCAGATTCAGCAGTTGGGAAAATGAAAAATCTCTTAAATTGCCTTTTAAAGCCATTCAAGCCCTTTTGATGATAAGTTGATACCTAAGGGATTATACAGTTAAGGCATATATCCGTCAAATAAATGATACTCTACGATTATGTTAAGTGGAAAAATATGTTGATAAGTACCGATAGGGAAATCTAAATTTTAGCTTATCTTGACAGTGTCACCATCGTTGTTTATAATCTTGCCGCATCTAAAAATCCCCGGTAGCTCAATGGTAGAGCGGTCGGCTGTTAACCGATAGGTTGCAGGTTCGAATCCCGCCCGGGGAGCTAAAACACCTTCTCTGGGAGGTGTTTTTTGATTAAGCAGAATGGACCTGATGGTCAATGTAAATACTGCGGCATTCTTGTTTCAACCAACTCACGTGAGAGATCTGCCCTGAGAGAAATAGAGTGGACTGATATTAATAACCGGCGTACTGGCAGTAATGATGCTAACGGAAGCAAGGGTAGATTCAAGCGTTTAAACAGAAGTTCTGGAAGGTAAAAGCTTTAAGGCGGGAATAGACAGAAGAGCAGCGCCAGAACTTAGCAAGTAGGCGATTTTTAGTCCAAATACATCGCCGATGTGTCCGACTACAACCAGCATCAAGGCGTTTGACAAGAAACTGATTAGTATGTATATGCTATTCCCAGTAGCCCTGTGATGTTGAAAATAATCCTGGACAAGCGCCATAAAAATCGTACCGGTTGAAATGGAAAAGAAGCCCAAAATTACCAGAAGTGGGAAAATTTGCCAGCCACGAGCCTGCAAGAAGACAGGAATAAGCAGGGAAGAGATCAGCATGGAGATATTGAGGATTTTTGTTCTGCCTACCTTATCGCTGATTGGACCAAGGATAAGTGCCCCAATCACTCCGGATATTTCATGGATTGACATCACTGTGCCAGCGAGCCATAAAGGAGCTCCAGATTCGACCATGAAAACCGGCAAGTAGGTGGATAGGGAAGAAATCAGCGCGGATCGCAAGATCAATACCAGCGCGAAAGGCAGGAAAAATCGTTTGAAAAGAGGGATTTCGGCTCTCAGGGAATGTGATTGATGAGGTAGAAGAACGATTGATCTAAACTGAATAAAAAGAATAACGCTAACGCTCCAGCCAATGAACATCAATCTATAGTAACCATCTAACCCCCACATACCTACAGCCCATACAACGACCAAAGGCCCCAGGCTTCTGCCGATCCCGCCTCCTGCCATGTATAGACTTAATCCGCGCCCTGTATTGTTTTCAGATGCTTTGGCAACTAATCCTGGGGAAGCGGCGTGAAACAAAGTAGAGCTCATACCGGAAAAGAAAAGCAATGTTCCCAGGGTAATAACTGAATTCGAGGTGCCAATTAAACTCATCAGTGTGGCAGTGATGCCGGGAGCAAAAATCACGAAATAGCGGGAGCCTTTTTTATCTGCAAGATAACCGATAACAGGGTTAAAGATGGATGGCAATTTGGACAGGCTGGTTAACAATCCTGCGGTTGTTAGATTGATAGATAAGTGATCCATCAACGAAGGCAGGAGAGGGGCTAAAAAAGATGTGAAAAAATCGTGGATTAAGTGGCCGCTTGCGATTGAATATATTTGTCGATTGGAATTCTCGTCTGTCATGGTGTAAAAATTTGTGTAGAGTAAATAGATCAATTATAAGGAAAACCTCTTAAAAGATAGAGCACCCGGCTGGGTGCTCTATACGATTGAGCGTAAATTAGATTGTTAAAGATCATCAAGATTTACTTCATAGATCTTGACATGCCCTTTCCGTCCTTTAACGATGATGGAATCTAATTTCTTCATTGGATATTGATCGGATACAGCCTGGTAAACCTCTTCGCCAACCACGATCCTGTTTGGGCCGGCAAAGGGATTCATGCCTTTGGCAACGTTTACGAGGTCGCCAAGAACAGTAAATTCAACTCGCTCTCTGGTACCAACGTAACCTACAACAGCCCGACCGGCTTTGATGCTCAGGCGCAAATTCAGCGGCTGATCGAATTCGCTGGATATGGCCTTCATTTTTTCGAGGATCTTGATGCCGGAACTGACAGCTTTGGATTTGTGATCCATGGATTCGTCGGACATGCCGAATACCGACATCACGCCATCGCCCAGATAACGAACAACGCCTGCATGCTCAAAAATGATATTCGTGATTTCCAGGTAATAATCATTGAGCATTTTCCCGAAATCCTTGGCTCCCATTGCTTCGGCAAGACCGGTTGAGTCTGTGATATCGGCGAATAGAACAGAGATATGTCTTTCTTTTAAGCCGGGAAGTGTTCCGTGCAAATCGTAGTCGCGCAGCACATAATCTACTTCCTGGGGAGATACAAAGCGCTGGAACATCTGCCGTAAGCTTTGTTCTTGCTGGACTTTATTGAGCAAATTAACACGCTGGATAGTAAGGGCAGCCTGATGGCTGATCGCTATGGCGACCTGGAGATCCGTGTTTGTGAAGGGGCGAGCTTCTGGGCGTGATTTATACATGTAGATCAGCCCTATAACGTCATTTTCTGCCATAATTGGAACGCAGAGGGCTGACCTTATTCTTAATAAAGTGGCACTTTCACTGTCGGCAATGGCATCGCTTTGGGCCATATCGGGAATAACAACAGCTGATTTTTCGTTGATAGCGGATTGCGCAAGAGTCGACGGAAAACCGAATTCCTCCATCTTTTCGAATTGCTCTTTGAGAATTACCTTGCATTTATCAGCTCCCATGGCGCGTTTCATGAGGTTGGCAATTTCTTCCAGGCAATCGCTGAGGTTCATAACGGTGTTGAGACGCTCAGAGATTTGATACATCAGCACAGTGTGGTGATCAAGGGCTTCTAATAATCTTTCGCGAGTAAATTTTTGGGGGCCACGCACCGTATCTAGAGGTTCATCTGTGCCGCGGATGACCACGTTGATGGTTGAACTCCCGATACGGATCATGTCCAGGTGCTGAAGTCTATATGTGTAGGAAAGCCGGCGGCGGTTAATATAAGTGCCATTGGTGCTGGATAGATCCTGCAGGAGGGCTGTGTCAGTGCTTCGGTTATAGTCTATACGAGCGTGCTGCCGGGAAGCAGATGGTTCGGCAATGACAATGTCGTTATTGGGATGGCGTCCAATTGTATTTCCACCCGGTTTGAGCGTGTATTTCTGAGGTTCTTTACCTGGGACGCGAATTGTCAATAGCCACATTGAAATATGCCTCGTGCAATAAACGTGTGTGGAGAGTTATGAACATTATAACCCAGGATTGCTGGGAGTAGGCTGTTAAATCGATCATTTTAGCTCGAGGTAGTTATCAATTTAGAAAGGGCAAGGGCAGGGATTTAGGGAATTTGTTCAAAATGATCAACAGCAAAGACCATGATTGTTGCCCGATTCTTAAAAGGATTTGAGAGGGGACTGCAAACGCGATTAATAAGATCGATCACTTTATCTACATCACTGTCATTCACGCCAGCTATCAGGGTGCTCTTCCCGCTGTGAAGCAAACCGCCTGTAGAGTCGATTAATGTAAACGGGTAACCGGCGTCATGAAGGGCACGTATAACTGCACTGGATTCGGTATCTTCTAATATGGTCAGAAGCATTTTTTTAGTCATTTTATACCTTTTCAAAACCCTTAACGGCAAGCACGTATATAGTGACTCTAGCATGAGCGGTATCAGTTGGCTCAGCAGGGGGAATATTTTCACGGATCAGCTCAAGTGCCCTGGCAATCTTGTCTCTGGTAGTGATGATCATTAATGTTGTGATCCCGCCAGATAACAACCCGGAAGTGGATGCAAATTTCGTAACTCGGTAGGATTTGTCCAATAAGACCGGAGTAACTTGATCGCTCAAGGAGGTTGGCATAATCGCAAATATCATTTTCATGGTTATAGTTCCTCGTGGCGTTCAATGGATAAATTGAAAATTGTTGCGATGGCCTCAGATTTTTCGGGTTTACCTGTCAGCGTTCCTGATTCAAGCTGCAAACCCGTCTTTGTTACGCTTTCCAAAATGGATTTGATTTCTGGCAATTTACCGGCAGGTACGCCGATCATCAGTGTGGCATTTTTCCTGCCTAAAAATCCTCCGGTGCTGGCGATATGTGTGACCGGATAGCCAGCTGATTCAAGGAGATCGGTAATTTCCGATTGGAATTTATCCTGGAGAACAATTATCATCAAGTCTTCGGCGTTGCGAAAGGAGCGATGCTTCAATTGGTGGATCAGAGCAGCTTGATTGTCCATTATGGCAGAATCTACTTCTTGAATCAATTTGGAAAAAGTGGTTTCTGATATTTTTCCGTCGCGAAGAAGATCTTGCAGTGCAGCCCGTTCACTGTTCAAGGCCTCCGAAATAGCAGTTTCAAGTTCTCGGGATTCGATCTCGGGATCTGTTTGAACAGCCCTGGCAGCGGCGTTAAGCAATTTGTTAGTGTGGCTTTCTATTGGCTTCGACAATAATTCCCAAACTGGCCTGGAAAGCAAACCTTCCTGGTACATGTTCTTCAAATGGTTGTAAGCGGTGCGAGACATGATAACTCTGGCGTTCAAGCCGTTGTACTCCTCCTGGGCCGGACTTTCCTGAATCAATCCCATTCTTGTCAGGAATGGTTTCATAGTCAAACCTTGTACGAGGAGAGTAAAGAGCACCACGCCAAATGCCATTGAGCGTATTATTGTCCCCTTTTCACCCAGAACGGCGGGCAAACTAAGTGCAAGAGCGAGAGAAATTGCTCCCCGGAGGCCGCCCCAAAATAGAACGTGTTTATACTTGCGCGGTATCCCCGATCCAATCCAGGAAAGGCCGTAAATGGACGCTGCTCTGGCAACTAGAACAGCTGCAATCGCCCAGAGTATTGCCCGCCAATCTGATAGAAGGATGCTTAGATCAATTTGAAGGCCAATCAATAAGAACACAAATGAGTTGGCAAGAAACGCTGCGTATTCCCAGAAATTGAATACCAGGATCCTGGATGTCGGTGCCATTCTTTGCGGGCCAAGATTGCCGCTGACAATGCCTGCCGCGACTACTGCGAGGACGCCGCTCACATGGATTTGTTCAGCAAGGATGTAAGAACCAAAAGCAAGAACACTTGTTAAAGTGGTTTCAATCAATGCGTTGTCAATGATGCTAATTGCCTGGGATATAAGTAAACCCAGAATCAAACCCATTAATAAACCGCCCCCGGATACGATAAGAAAATTAAGTATGCTCTCGCCGATACTAAAGTTACCCGTTAAAGCGATGGTTACCATCAGGTTGAACAGGACGATGGCAGTCCCGTCATTGAAGAGACTTTCGCCCTCAAGGAGGAGCTGGAGCCTATGAGGTACCCCCAAGGAACGGAATAAACCAACAACGGCAACCGGATCGGTGGCAGCGATCAAGGAGCCAAAAACTAAAGCTGTTGTCAGGGAAAAATCTGTTCCCCAATAAAGAACACCACCAACTAAAAAGGTGGTCAATAATACACCGGGAATTGCCAGACTGAGGATGGGTGCCAGGTCGCGAAGCAGATCTTTCGCTTTGACCTGGAAAGCGGCTTCGAAGATGAGGGGGGGGACGAGGATGCCGAGAAATAGCTCAGGGCTGACATTGATTTCACGCTGACCAACCAAGGCGAGCACCAGGCCAATAAGAACCAGCCCCGCTGTATAGGGAACGCGCAACCTTTCAGTGATAATACCTACTAAAGAAGCCACAAGCAAAAGGCCAATAGCAATCTCGATGATCAGGATCGCGTTATTGGCTTCTGTCGGTTCCTCTTCCTCTAAGAGGGTTGAGCTAGCACTGGCAGGATCGATAGAAGGTGAGCCAGCAGCCTGAGCGTGGCTGAAGTTGGTTGCGTTTAATAACCCCAAGGCAACTAGCAATGTGAGGAGGATAATCGCAACATTTTTTCTAGAAGCGTTCATTGATCTATCCTGTTGGACATATATCCAGAAGAATACAGATGAATCCAATCTCCGTTCCAGAGAGAGAATTTGTAAAATTCATTGAGAAAAGAAAAGGCTTCTTCATCGGTCATGGGACGGGGACGAGCGTTATCTATAAATTGCAGGGGAACAAGGCGCGTTCCTATATATTTACCATTATAAAAATAATGCAAGTCGATAAAGGATTTATCTTTGTTGATGTGCTGTTTGGGATTATAGTGGGCAAGGTACCACTGGTCAAAAAATAAGTTGCCCAGTCCGTAGTGAATAAAACTTGATCCGGTGTATTCTATTGCCTGAGGATGATGGGATTGGCTGCCGCTGACAATCACCGCTCCGGCTTCTGCCAATCTGCGGAAATCATAACTTTGCAGGGCGATAGAGCCAAAACTATCGACTTCCTCATGTTGCATGGTTGCAATGACGATAAAACCTTCGTTTGTCAAGCGAGTAATCTCAGGGATCATCCAAGTGAAATCGCATTGAGCTGCGCCGGGATTTTCATCTGTAGCTGTTGCGTACCTGTCAATACCCTTCCCGTTGCAGCCGATAAAGGCGAATTGATTGCCATTATGGGAGAGAAAAACTGGCGCCAAGCCGTCACCAAGGGTTTTTCCTCCTCCGTAAAATTTCCAGCCTTGCTGATGATAAAGATCTATCGTATGAAGCATAGCTTCTGGTCCCCAATCACCAAAGTGATCCCCACTTAATTCAACAATGTCAGTGCCTACGGCTTCCAGGAGCTGGATATAGTGGTCGTCAGAGCAAAAAAGCAGAGACACTTGATCGGCTTTGGGAGCGGGACAATCAGCAGCGAAAGGGACTTCGTTGTTGATATGGGTAATATCGGCCTTGGCGAGAATATCCTGGATATCACCTGCTGGATAGAGAACGCCTAGTTCTTCCATGATGCTGGCAGTGTCTCGTACAAGTGCAGTAACACCAGTTAAGGCAACAGAGGTCAGTTTCGAGGGGTCGAAATTGACCAACCTTTGCATTTCACCTAATGTAATGTGAAACTGAGGAGGAACCTGATAGTTAAAACGCAGGGTCAAAGGGTACTCTTCCTGGTTAAAGTCCTTGGATAGTGGATCTTCCCTATCTACGGCGAGGATTCTGTAAGATGGTTCGACCTTGTCAAAAGGCAGAAGCGCGATGGCATCTTTTTCAAGCCACAATATTTGAGACAGCTCTTCAGCCTTTACGGATTTTACGCATTCTTCGTTTCCTGGTCCCCAGAGCAGGTCAAAAGACTCTTTGGTATCTTCAGACACCAGGACCTCGCTGAAGGGCATAGATCCAGCCCCGCCAGTTGTCCAGCAATCGTAAAGATCAGCGGAGAGAATCTCTTCCGTGAAGGAATAGAATGGGGCGCTTGCCACGTATAGCCAGGAAACGACTTCCGGGCCAGGATCCTGGGAGATTAGGATTTGTGCATTTATGTCATTGGATGTCGGTGTAAAATAACCGCTCTTAACCAACTCGTCTGTAAGATGTTGTGGTAGAGATGGACCAGTCCATGTCAGGTAAGGAGGATCGGGGATTATGAGGGTCGCAGTGGGATTTGGCGTAGCGGAAGCTGGGACCGAAGTTGGTGTTGGAAGGGACATTGAAGCCGTGGGGAAACCCTCAGGGTTTGAAGAACTGGAGCAGGAGGTTATCGCTAAGGAGGTAATTAATACGACCAAAGAAAGACAGAAAGATAGAGTGCCAGATTTTGAAGAAGGCGGCTGAGGTTGGAGGGGTGAAGTATGCATAGTTTTGAGCAAAGGTTCAGTGTTCGAAACAGATTTAGTAAAGTTTATGAACTTCTTCGTCCTGTGAAACGAATTTAGAGTGCTTGTCTTGTTGCTGTTCAAAATAGTTATCAATAATCCTGGTCAGGGAGTTTAATGTTGCCAGCCAGACCGGATCACTGGCGCCATTTTCTGCTGAGCGGTTTCCTCTCAAGACTAGATTATAGCTTAAGGCGGGATTTCAAGGCCCCGGGATTGCGTAAACTTGCAGATTTTTTATTCTTTGAATAGGTTCGAAAAGATCAGAGTAGACATGCGGTTAGTTGGCTTTGGAGTCTTGAGGGTATAATTGATAAACGAATCTGTATCAATGCTGGAAGCTAGTATTCATCGCACGATAAGCAGCTATGGAAATTTCAAAATTTATTAATTCTCTTTCAGATAGATACACCCAGGTGGACAAAGAGCTTCTCCAACGGGCTTTGGAAATAGCTGAAAAAGCCCACAAAGGTCAGAAGCGCGCCTCGGGTGAGCCGTATATCAATCACTGCAAAGCAGTAGCTTCAATATTGGCAGAGATGAATGTCCCTCCGGTTGTGGTTGCAGCAGGACTGCTGCATGACACAGTGGAAGACACCTCTTTGGACTTGAAGGAGTTGAAAAGAGAATTTGGGAAAGAGATTTTCGACCTGGTCCAGGCTGTTACCAAGTTGGGAACCCTTCCGAGAGTATCCAAGGATTCTTCAGGAACGAGCGCCAGCCTAAAAGTAAAATCAGGTGGAGATGAAGAGGACGTAAAACAATGGCGAGCAGAACTCGCTTCTGAAAATTTACGGAAAACTTTCCTGGCGATGGCAGAAGATCCCAGGGTAGTTTTAATCAAACTGGCAGATCGATTGCACAACATGCGCACGTTAAACTATTTGCCAGAAGAAAAGAAACAGCGAATAGCCCAGGAGACCATGGATCTCTTCGCGCCACTTGCCAGCAGAATTGGTATCTGGCAGATGAAATGGGACCTGGAAGATCTTGCCTTCCGGTACTTGGATCCAGAGATCTACCATGATATCGCCAAGCAGCTGGATGAACGACGCTCTGAGAGAGAGCGAAAAATGAAGAAGATCATTGCCAATATCAATAAGGTAATGAATCGTGAAGGTATGCAGGCAGAAGTAACTGGCAGACCAAAGCATATCTATTCAATTTATAAAAAAATGAAAACCAAGAAGGTTCCTTTTAACGAACTTTCCGATATTCGGGGCGTGCGGATAATTGTTCCAACGGAAGAAGATTGTTATGCGGCCGTGGGGATAATTCACTTGCATTGGCGACCACTTCCGGGTGAATTTGACGATTATATTGCTGCGCCAAAACCGAGTTTGTATCAATCTATTCATACATCGGTTGTTTACGATGACGGAGAAACGCTTGAGGTTCAGATCAGGACGCCAGAAATGCACCGGAGGGCGGAGTACGGGATAGCTGCGCATTGGCGATACAAGGAGGGGCAAAAACGAGACAAAGATTTTGAGCAGCGGGTGGCTTATTTGCGGCAGATGCTGGAGTGGCAGCAAGATGTGGAATCGGCCCAGGAATTTGTGGACGGTTTGAAAAATGAAGTGTTTGGCGATAGGGTTTATGCTTTTACACCTCGCGGGGACATTCTGGATTTACCAGTAGGAGCAACGCCAATTGATTTTGCATATAACATTCACACGGAAGTCGGACACCGCTGTAGAGGAGCGAAGGTAAATGGAAGGCTGGTTCCCCTTGATTATAAACTGACAACTGGTGATCAGGTTGAGATCCTTACAGCGAAAAGGGGAGGGCCCAGCCGGGATTGGCTGAATGAAAATCTAGAGTTAGTGAAGACAAAATCAGCCCGAGGAAAAATTAAGCGCTGGTTCAAACAACTGGAAAAAGAACAAAATGTAGAAAGCGGAAAATTACTGCTCGATAAAGAAGTTGCCCGGTTAGATCTGGGGTCAGATGTTGATTACGAAGAGCTTGCGAGGAATTTTAATTACGACAATTGCGATGATATGTTTGCGGCTATAGGCTGTAGCGACATCTCCATGGGGCGCGTGATTCATGCTTTGGCAGCCATCAAAGAAAGCGATTCTCCTGTTTTTACCAGTCAATATGGAGATCAGCTCAGCCGGGAAACATCCAAGGACGTTGTAGTTGTGGGGTTAAAGAGGTTGAAGAACCAACTCGCAGGATGCTGTAATCCAACGCCCGGTGACGAGATAGTAGGCTTTATTACCAGGGGGAGAGGTGCAACGATACACCGAAAAGACTGCGCAAATATACTGAACGTAAAAGATAAAGAAAGATTGGTTGAAGTCTCTTGGGGATCGCCAATCAGGACGTTCCCAGTACCTGTGATAATCAAGGCTTATGATCGTGACGGATTGACGCGGGATATTGCAACAGTATTGTCCAATAACTCCGTAAGCCTGAGTGAGCTCAGGGTGGACGTTGATCAAAACCAGGGGGAGGCTATTTTTCACCTGGTTCTGGGCGTTAAGAATGTTGCGGAATTGCGGAGGACCCTGGACCTGCTGGAAAGGATAAATAATGTATATGAGGCCAGGCGTGTCCGTAGTGTTTAGTTGGCGGCGCATAAGTAGAGCATGAACCGCAAGAGCGTGAGCATCAAGTTGATTTGCCTGCGATTAACAATTGTCCAATTAGCCTCAAACGTGTACCTTCTTTCTGACAGCGGTGTAGAAATCCTAGGTTGACGGACAAACCTAACGACAGAGAAGATCAAGAATCGCCTTGGTTTCTTCTTTTCCCCCAGAGCCTAATTCACCGCCAGGCCCTACGCATCCAGGGCATCCGTTTTCACACGGACAATCACGTAAAACTGAAAGAGACATATCCAGCAATTCAGAGAATGACTCGTATAGGAATAGGCTGAAGCCGATGCCGGCAGGAACCCGTTCGTATAATAGGATCGTTGGTCTGCCGCTGCCAAAAGGGGAGCTGTGGTCTGCGTATAGGCATAAGTCCCTCAGGTCGCACATTAGCAAGAGAGGCGCGAGATTGTGAAGCAAATAACCCAGCCCTCGTAGACCGCTATTGACACGGACTACAGCTTCTGCGCGTTGGTGGCAGCGAGGACAGAGACTGATCAGATTGGAAAGATTGTTGGCCTCGTCAAGGGAAGAATAACTGCGCAGCGGCGTTTTGTGATGGACGTGAAGAACAGAATCGGGAAAAGCATGATGGCACATTGCGCAGATATACTCGTCACGGGCGAGCACTATCTGACGGATATGTTTCCAATCAAGACCGTAATTGTTCGGGCTGCTGTGCCACGAGCTGCTCTCTCGAAGGAGTGTCTCCGTTCCCTCAGAAAGAGTTAACCAAAATCCCATACTGTTTAGAATTGAAGGGGGGAGATTCAGTTTTTCTGTACCTAACAACTCGTATTTATTCCAGTTGATTATTTTGAAGGCATCAACACAACTGGTGACCTGAATTTCACCATAGTATTTGATAGCACCGGAAATCATTTTTTCACCTAGCAAGTGCAGAGATTCTAACTCAACTTTCTTGATTGGTACGGTGTAATAGTCTCCATCAAAGGGGATTAGAGATGCTTTTTGAAGTTCTAAATCCAGGCTTTCAACGAGGTAGGAATAACCCTGGTGGAAGTATGTTGCCCCGGGATGGATCATCCACGGGGCGCTTTCCTGATCGATTGTGCCTAAGAGGGAAATTTGGCCGTCAGCGTCCGTTACCTGAAGAGAAATCTGCTGAGGAGAGGTAGAGCGCAAAGATACATCTGCAGATGGATAGTGATCTGACATCCAGAATATCTTTCCGTCGGATTTATGGACTAGCCGCATGTTTTCCAATACAGAGAGTAGTTCGGAAGTCTCGTTTATGTCAAATGTGCCGAAGCGTTCCCCATTTTCAAATGGCAGTTCATAAGCGGCACATTTTATGTGAGCCAAGGCGATCAGCAGGTTGTTGGCATTGATAAGAGCGTTTTCTGGGCGGGAAGAGAAAAGAAAATCAGGATGAAGAGCGATATATTGATCCAGAGGGGTGGCAGAAAGAACAAGTACGGCAAGTGAGGGATTGTCTCCCCGGCCAGATCGACCGGCTTGCTGCCAGGTCCCGGCGATTGTGCCCGGATAACCTGCCATGACAGACGCGTCAAGACCTCCTATGTCCACGCCCAGCTCGAGGGCTGTTGTGGCGGCGATGCACCTGATGTCGCCCGAACGTAAGCCGAATTCCAACTCTCTTCGTTGTTCAGCAAGATATCCGCTTCTGTATGCCTGGAGAGCTTGGGAATCAAAGGAAGAGCGTTCCCGCAAGCGGGACAGAATAAATTCTACTGACTTTCTGGACCTGCCAAAGATAATGGTCTGGAGGCCGCTGTTGATCAGATTATCAGACAAGCGGACCGCTTCTCTCTGCATGCTTGCTCGTAAACCAAATTTGTGATCTATGACGGGGGGATTGTAAATTAAAAAATGCTTCTCTCCTTGGGAAGATGTGTCTTCATCAATCAAGACAAGGTCATCTTCAAGCAGGGAATTCCCCAATTGAAGCGGGTTGCCAATGGTGGCTGAGGTAAGGATGTATTGAGGGCATGAACCATAATGCCGGGTGATGCGTTTTAGCCTGCGGAGCAGGTTTGCTACATGGGAACCGAAAACACCACGATATATATGAATTTCATCCAGGACGATGAATTTTAGGCGAGAGAAGAAGTCCGTCCAATGAGTGTGGTATGGCAAGATCCCAATATGAAGCATATCAGGATTGCTGATGATGATATTCGCGTTTTCACGAATGGTTTTTCGCTGATTTTGAGGGGTGTCACCATCATAGGCAAACGCCTTGATATCAGGGAACTCATTCAACCAGGCCAGTTGGTCTCTGGCAAGAGCTTTGGTTGGAAAAAGCAGCAATGCTTTGGAATGATCATTTTTTAAGATCTTGTCAATGATGGGCAGCTGGTAAGAAAGGGATTTTCCAGAAGCAGTTCCCGTGGATATGACTATGTTTTTTCCCTGGCGGATATACCGTAAGCACTGTTCTTGATGTTGGTACAATCTGCGAATTCCCTGGTTCTTGAGGAATGAATTTAGGCGCGAGTCCAGAGCGGGAGGAAAATCGGCCCAGGCGGGTTCGCGCGACGGCAAAGTCAACCGGGCTGCGATATTGGGGCCGATACTGGGGTCTTTTTTCCAGCGGTGAAGCAGTGAAATTAGTGGCATAGTTTTTCTTTTCCAACCAGGGAAGAATGGTCAGGATCAGGCCTTGGCAGAAATTTTCCGAGACCGGACATGCATTTTCTCACGGAGAAAACGCATGTCCGGGAGAATTTGTAATCTGCCCCAGATACGAGAAGCTAGCACCAGGAGTTTGGGTCTTGCAAAGCGATCGTAAGCGCGATGATAAACGTTCGCTGTCTTTTTTGGTGACTTGCGAGCATGGCCTCTCTTATTTAGAGGCTTATGAAGAAAACAGGGGTGGAGCTCCTAATTCTACGGCCATATCCTGGCGGAATTGTTGTGTGTACAACCGGTAATAATAGCCCTTCTGTCTTAATAACTCTTGATGTGACCCCATTTCAGCTATCGCACCATCTTTGATATAAAGAATCCGATCAGCCTTGCGGATTGTTGAAAGACGATGGGCAATGATAAAACTTGTCCGGTCTGCCATTAAGTTTTCCATTCCCTTTTGGATCAGCGATTCAGTGATGGTATCTACGGAGCTGGTTGCTTCGTCCATGATAAATATGGCGGGTTTTCGGAGCACTGCCCGGGCTAAGCTGATGAGTTGTTTCTGACCAACCGATAATAGATTTCCCCCTTCGCCGACTTCTTCCTGATACCCTTTGTCCAGGGTAGATATGAATTCGTGCGCACCAGCGAGCTTTGACGCCTGAATTATTTCCTCCTTTGTGGCATCCAGCTTTCCGTAACGGATATTTTCCTCAACTGAACCGGAAAACAGGTGAGGAGTCTGAAGCACAATACCAATTTTTGATTGGATTGAATCCAGGGTGAGTTTTGTATAGTCCTGATTGTTGATCAGGATCTTTCCGGCCCGAGGTTCAAAGAAGCGGCAAAGCAGATTGACAATAGTGGATTTGCCGCCACCGGTAGGGCCGACCAGAGCAATCGTTTCGCCATGGGAAACGAGCAAGGAAAAATCATTCAATACGATCTCGTCATCATCGTCGTAATAGAAACATACCTTTTCAAACTCGATATCTCCTTGCAAGAATTCAGCAGCTGAAGATCCAGTTGAATCGTATATTTCAGGTGGGGTGTCAAGGAGCGAAAAGATCCGTTCTGCGGAGGCAATAGAGCGCTGCATTTCAGCATAAACTCTGGCAAGATCCTGAATGGGCCAGACCATAAATGTGATGTAAGTGATGAAAGCCTGGATCCCACCGATTGTGATCCCGCCGATTTGAGCTTGCAGCCCACCAAACCAGATCACGGAACCCAGTGCGAAAGCGCTGATAATCAACACGACAGGAAGGAATAGCGCCGAAAGCCAGGCTGCCCTGAATCCCGCCCTGTACATTTCATCCGTTAATTCGCCGAATTCAGCCATATTCTGCGACTCGCGGCTGAAGGCTTTGGTAACCCGGACTCCAGAAATATTCTCATTATAAGAACCGGTTATTTTAGAATTTATCTTTCTGACCTGACGATATTCAAAGATGATTTTTCTCTTGAACTGCGCTGCAACCACAATAAGGACAGGGATGATGGCCAGCACAATCAATCCTAGTCGCCAATTGATCGTGATCATGAAATATGTCGAGGTGATGATATTTAGGCTGCCCCAGACGATGTCCAAGAATCCCCAGGTAACGAGTTGGGCGACGCGCTCAGAATCGGAGTTAACACGAGACATAAGCCAGCCCACAGGTGTTTTGTTGTAATAAGACAGGGACAATTTCTGGAGATGGTTAAACATCATCTTGCGAAGGTCATAATGAATGCGTTCGCCAAGAACACCCGCAAAATAGATGAAAACGAACACATTTAGAGCCTGGATACCAATCAAAGAACCGTACTGGATAATGATCTTGCGAAGCGCGCTGATATTACCCGCTCCAATGCCCTCGTCAATAATACGTTTACTTAGGAATGTAAAATACGAATCCAGGAACGAAACCAATGCTATCGACAGCACAAAGCCAATCACCCAGAGGTAATAGGGCTTGACCCTGGACAAAATGCGCAGGGCAATTTTTCCAGAGAATACGCCGCTGAATTCTTCTTCTTCAAAACGATGTTGATCGCTCATAGAAACCTATTTTCCAGGCAGATTAAGTTCTTTTTCGAGTGCCGAGTCTATTTGTGTTTGGAGTTTGAATATTTCCTGGTATTTACCAGGCTGGCTGATCAGTTGTGAATGGACGCCTTGCTGAATGATCCGACCGTTTTCCAGTACGAGAATTTGATCAGCTTGCATCAGGCTTTGAATGCGATGAGCAATGATAAAAGTAGTGCGCCCTTCCATGAGCTGATCGAGAGCTTGATGGATCAAAGCTTCAGTCTCAACATCGACAGAAGAGGTGGCGTCATCGAGGATGAGAATCTTAGGGTTTTTCAACAAGGTGCGAGCGATAGCGATACGTTGTTTTTGGCCTCCTGAGAGAGTGACGCCTTTTTCTCCCACAATGGTTTCATAGCCTTTTGAGAAGCTTACGATGACATCGTGAATGGCCGCGGCTTTGCTGGCGGCAAATAACTCTTCATCATCTACTTCGCGATTAACTCCGTAGGTAATGTTCTCGCGAATTGAACGGCTGAAAAGGAAAGGCTCCTGCTCTACAACTCCGATCTGTTTCCGCAAGTAATTGCGAGGATAGCTCTTTAAGTCAACGCCGTCCAGGCGGATCAGCCCGCTGGTATAGTCGTAGAATCTGGGTAGCAAGTTGACAAGGGTGGATTTTCCTGAACCCGGGCCCCCGAGAAGTGCGATCGTGTTTCCGGGGCGGCAGACAAAGTTGATGTCTTGAAGAACAACAGGATGCTGATCATATGCGAAGAAAACATTCTTGAATTCAATGTGCCCTTCAACCGTATCAGACGGTGGTTTAAAGGAACCTGAAGCGAGTGGTTCTCGCTGTTCCTTGATCACTTCCTGAATCCTGCCGTAAGACACAAGCCCCGAAGACATCTGGATGATTAATCTACCGAGGTTCCGGATGGGAAAGATGATCCAGACGAGCATGCTGGAATAAGCGAGATAGGTGCCTATAGTGATTTCACCCGAGATAGCCATGGAGGCGCCCAGATAATACCCAAAGAGCATTTGTGCGCCTGTTAGAAGGTCGGAAAAAGGCCAGAACAGGGCGTGCATGGTAAAAAACTTCTTGCCTTTCCTGAACTTCTTGAAATTTTCTTTCTCGAATTTTTCCTTTTCGTATTCTTGTCGAGCGAAAGCCTTGACAACTCTCACGCCTGTTAGATTCTCCTGGAGAGTGTTTGAAAGCACTGCTTCCTGGTCTTGATAATCTTCATAAGCGTCTGAAACTTTGCGAAAGAAGACCAGGGAAAGGACCACGGTAAAGGGAACCACGACAATTGAGAGCAGGGCCAGCCGAACGTTGAGAAACAACAAAACCGTAAAATTTACGATGAAGAGAAGAAGCACTCTACCAAGCCCAATTGCCCTGTCGGCAAAGAACAAGCGAACAGCATCAACATCAGATGTTGTCCTTTGGATCAACTCGCCAGTCTTGGTCTTGTCGTGGTAAGAAAAAGAAAGTCGCTGAATGTGATCAAAAAGGAAGTTGCGCAGACGCCTTGTGATGCCTTCCGATGTTTTTGCTGACAGCCGGCCGCTGAGATATGTAAACAAGCCTTGAAGAGCTGCCAACCCAAAAAATGAGGCGGCGATCAGAGGAATGTATTTGCTGATGTCGTTGTCCGCAACTAATTCATCAATGAAACGGCCCAGTATCAAATAAGTTCCGGAGCGAAATGCAGCGGCAAGACCCAAGCAAAGAGCGGCAACAAGGTAGATGAGTCTGTAGCCCTGCATCAGGTGCCAAAGGCTTTTAAGCTTGTTTTCTGATACTGTAGTTCTAATATCAAATTCGAAAGAGTTTTCAGGCATACCTGGATTTATCCTCTGCGATATTGACGGGTTGCAGCGCAACCAGAATTTCTTTTTGAATTATGACAGATAACTGCCCGCTTGACAGCTCACTAACTTCAGCCTGAAGGGATGGGACATGGCTGATGGGAAGCAAAAAATCAATCCGTACTTGTTCGGAAAAACTCTCTTTGATATTTAGCCCGTTGTGAAGCTTGATTAATCTTAGCAATCTCTCATAGATGGAGTAAGGGCATTTGAGAGATGCTTGATGAACACTTATTTTCTTTGCTTTCGGAACGCCCTCTACGGCACTCCGCGCAGCGTTGCTGTAGGCTTTAACGAGCCCACCGGTACCCAACTTCGTACCTCCAAAAAATCTAGTGATCACTAAGACAGTATCTCCCAAACCGGAACCCAGCAATATGGATAAGGCTGGTTTGCCTGCAGTCCCCGAAGGCTCACCGTTATCACTTGAATGAGCTGTAATTGATGTGCCTGAACCAATCACGTAGGCGGGTACGTTATGAGTTGCATCTATGTAATCTTGAGCAATTCCAGCGATAAATTCCCTGGCTTCTGTGACAGAGAATGCAGGACCAATAGTAGCTATGAAACGTGAATTCTTGACCCAGCTTTCGGTAGAGAACCTGGAGGCCGGAACCAGATTGCCAGACATAAATGTCTCCCTGGAGATGGATACGTAAAAACCTATTGTACGACAGGGACTCAAGGCTGTGTAGATGGAAATGAGCTTTGAAGAAAACGGGCACGTTGTTGAAAGGAATAATGCCGAGAAAATCAGTCTTTGCGAGAAACTCTTCGAAACACTCTCCCGACTATATTCCCGTAATCGACCCTGCCTATTTTTTGTCTGGAAAGACTGTCGGGGTGAATGCCTTCTGTTACGAGATAACCTTCAGCGGGATAGTTGCGGGTGACTTGCTTGATTAGACGCCCATATTCGCCGTGGTCGAAAACAACAAAGTCGCCAGGAGATAAATTCTTATATCGGTTGGGAACGCACAAGACCAGGACATAATCGCCAGGCAAAAAAAATGGTGACAGGCTTGAGCCTGCCACCTTGATGATTTTGATCATTAAAGATCAGGGTAGACCATTTCAAGACCGGGAGCGTAAGGCGCCTTGGCTTTTTTGGTCTTAACGCCTTTTAGTGCCCAGAAGATCTCAGCAAAATCATTGATGGATTCAACCAGAGCAAGGCCATGGTCGCGGTCGGCAGACTGGCGGCATTTGGAACCCAACTGCATAATTTTATGGACCAGCCCGGGAAGCTGAGGATATGCTTCAAGATACGCGTCTTTGATGAAATCACCCCAGATAACGCGAATTTCATGCTTGGCTTTCTCCGCGTGTTCTTCTTTCACTGCTACGTAGCGAGTCATGGCGTTGTGAAATTCTAGGAGGGGTTTTTCTTCACCAGTAGTGAGCGCGTCCATCAGATCAATCATCCTGACAACAGTGAGAGCGTTGATCTGGGCAGTAATCGGGTCGTATATCCCGCAGGGCACATCACAATGAGCTTTAGCTTGAGGGAAATGGAAAACTCTATCAAGATACCGTATGATTGGATACAACATAATAAACTCCTCCGCTGACTGTTTGGTTAACTTGATTTTACCGCAGTGCTCTAGTCGTGAATATGGTAGGCTTTAGAACGAAAAAAGCTTAGTTAATGAATTTCTCCTTCTACCTGACCTTCGACAAGATTTTCCCAGGGATATAACTCTGTGCCACTGGCTGCCGCCCGGATGGCTGGATCGTCTGCCAGAAAACCGCGGAAACGATCCGGCAGAAGGGCAGCAATGGCTTTCATTAAGTCAAGTCCAACCACGTCCAGCTGTTTCCTGCGTTCCCGACCCTTCCCCGTAATTTTAAAGGGGCCTAACGGCTTGCCAATGTTAACAATGGCTTTGGGGCGTTCTCCAAGCTTGAGGGGGAAAATATCATTCAAGCCGTATATGCCAAGGGGTAAAACCCTGGTCCCGGTTTGAGCGGCTAGAAAAGCGGCACCAGGGCGAGCGGGACGAAGGACTTCGGCCCAACTGCCACCTTCAGGCATGATACCTATAATGCCATCTTGCTTAAGGATGTTTTCCGCAGCCCGGAGGGCAGATCTAGAGCCCGTACCGCGGAAAACCGGGAAGTAACCCCACCAGTGGGGGATGGATTTCACAATTGCCGGTGCATGGGGGAATTCAGCGCCACCAACAAATTCTATGGGATAAGGCAAGGCCCTTATTACGGCCACAGGATCGATGAAGCTGAAGTGGTTTCCGATAACGAGCAAGGGTCCCCTGGAGGGAAGATTTTCCTCTCCTCGGATTTCAAAATCACTTAACAAAGCAAAAGCGATTTTGGAGAGAAATTTCAGACTACGGCGGATGAGAACCCTTCTGGGGTAAGTGACTTTTAGTGTCATGGATTAATATATTTTTCTGATGGATCGACTACTCTAAGCAATATTGCCAATCCTACCAGAAGGAATACGGCTATCGAGCCAATTGCCACTTGTTGCCCTTTGATTTCGGCTGCAAGCAGATCTAAGCCGCGGTTGTTAGCAAACCAGCGAGCGGCTTCATAAGCCAGGAAGCCATAAACTGTTGGGCCGATGAATGACGAGGTGCGGCCAGTGACGGCAAAAATGCCATAGAACTCCGCGCTGTGGCCTTCTGGCGCAAAGTAACCCACGAGGGTGCGGCTGATCGATTGAACACCGGTGAGAGCAAATCCAGCGAGAGCACCAATAAAATAGAACTGGTTGAGAGTCTTCGCGAATAGCATGCCGAAAATAACCAAGGTCATCATAATGATAGAGTAAACAAGTGTGCGCTTAAAACCAATCTTTTTCCCTACCAGGCCGGCGACAAAAGCGCCAACCACACTGGTAATCTGGACTATGATCATAAATATGATCAGTTGCGTTTGGTCCATACCGAAGAGAACCGCGCCAATGATGGATGCAAAATTGAGGGCCATCAGGATCCCATCATTGTAAATCAGGAAAGAGATTATAAAACGAAGGAAGTCACGATAATTTCCAAGTGTCTTCACGGTCTCGATGAGCCGGGAAACAGCCATTGAGAGATAAGTTTCCCCTTCAGGAAGTTGCTTAGGAGTGGCACGCTCTTCTATCCATCTGAAGGCCGGGATAGCAGATACAGCAAAATATACTGCTGTGAAGACCAGGGATAGCCTGACAATCAATGTGCCTTCAATCAACATGATCAGAGGGAGCAGGATGAGCAGGCACAGAATCCCACCGAAAGAGCCAATTGCCCATCCATTGCCTGAAACGCGCCCCATATCTTCTGGCTCTGCGATCTCAGGAAGAAGGGAATTGTAAAAAACCTGGCCTGAGCGGTACCCAACTTCGGCGATGATAAAGAAGATCATTCCCAGATAGATATCGCCTTTCTGCACGAAAAAGAGCAGGGCTGTAAATACCCAGGTGATAATAGAAAAGATCAACAAGAAACGCTTCTTTGAAGCCGAGAAATCAGCAATGGCACCTAAAAATGGCGCTATGATAGCTACCACAAGCATGGCAATGCCAACTGATATACCCCAGTATCTTGAGCCTTCAGCTCCACCGACCACGGTGCCTTTGAAATAGGCAGAGTATACTGCGAGCAAGATAACAGCAGCGTAAGCCGAATTGCCAAAGTCATAAAGATACCAGGCGAGGTGCTCTCGGTTACGGATTTTTAGTTTGGAAAAAATCGACATACAATCTCCTGTGAGTGCGGATTAAGTTGACTGGTTCACTATGACCTGGTTTCTCTACGAAGGAGAAGCTTTCGGATCCGGGCGTGCTTTTCCCTGGTAAGGGGATAAAACCAGGCGATGATGATAGAACATAAGAGGAGTACGGCCCCCAAAGGTCCTGTAAGAAGACGAATGACCAGCACAGTGGTGTCACTTTGCTGGAAAACAGCGGCGCCAGCTGGGGGCGTTTGGTAGCCAAACCAGCCTAACGCCTGCAGGACTAGGAAAATTGTCACCGCGCCGGACATCTTGCGGGAAAAATTCTTGGTTCCATAATACAGGCCTTCATTTCTGTTTCTCGTGCGCAGTTCTTCCCATTCAAGAACGTCCGGGAAGATGGCATCCGGTAAAACGTGGGCGGTCGAGATGCCGATGCCTGCCAGCACAGTTAATATCAGGATCAATATTGTTTGGCCGGGCTGAACCACAATTAGCAGCAGCTGAACAACCATCCAAAAACCCATGCCGAAGATATAAGCCAGGCGCTTACTGGTCTTCTTGGAGATCCAGTTCCAGAACGGGAGGGCTGCGATGGCAGTTATGAACATTAATCCCAAGATAACAGAATCCTGAGAGATTTTTGCGCCGAACAGGAACATTTCAGCAGTTAAATTTCCTTGGGCAATCCAATAGGTAAGGAAGTAGGGAAGAATGAGGGAAACCATATCTACCGTCATCCAGTTGAGCATGTAGAGACCTGTCGCAAAACGAAAAGGGACATTATCCCAGGCGGTTGCTGCAATCTCTCTAATTGTGGGTGATTGTGTTGAGGGTTTGGGATGCCGTTCCCGAACAAAAAAGAACATGACCAGGAAGGGCAGAGCGCCCAAGCCGCCGAATAACCCGGAAATCAACAAATAACTTTGGCTGAGGGTCAGGCCCTGACCCAAGGCCCAGTTTTTGATCATAGGGGCTGCAACCGCAACCCCAAGGGATGCTATGAGGTTAAAAAGCATCCGGAAGGTAGTTAGCTCTGTGCGCTCGTCATAATCTGGTGTCATTTCAGGCGTTAGCGTGAAAAATGGAACAGCGACAAGGGTCTGCAGTGTATCGCTAATGATATAAGCCAGAGTCATATGAATTGCGAGAACAATCTGATTATTCCAGGGGGGCGCCCACCACATGAGCAAAAAAGCCATGCCAAAGGGAATTGAGAAAATCAACAAGAAGGGCCTTCTGCGGCCCCATCGTGATGATACCCTATCGCTTATCAAGCCAACCAGGGGATCGTTGATTGAATCCCAAATGACACCGATTAGGGCTGCGAAGGATGCCAAGCGGGCTTCTAAACCAACCACGTCTGTAAGGAATATGGCGTAAAAAATCTGCCGTAAAGTTCCCCAACTGGCAATGCCAAGATCGCCGGATCCATAGATGATTTTGGTGAAGAGGGGCAGTGGTTTGTGATCAGCAAGGCTATTATTCATGGATTCCTGCTTTGAAAAAGGAACTGCTTAGATTAACAAAAAAAGGACGGCGGAGTTACAAATTTTGCTCATAGACCCGGTGGGTTTTTACCCAGTCCATGACAAAATGGCTGGATTCGCCCAGGCTGGCGATGTTGTCTTCGCGGGTTTGCACGGTCTCAATATGTTCAAAGTCAAATTCCTGAAAAGTCTTTTCCAACTCTGTGTAGATCACAGCTGTTGGACCAAGACCCTGATACTCTGGCAGGATACCAATGCCGTTGGTATCCATGTATTTTGTAGTTTTAAATTCACGAAGGATGTGGAACCAGCCGAATGGCAGCATCCTCCCGTTCGTTTTTTGAAGTCCACGGCAAATATTCGGGTAGCTGAAAAGAAAACCGATGATTTGGTCCTCTTTGTAGACAAGTTTAATCAAGCGAGGATCGGCGAGAGATAAAAGCCTCTTGGCAATCACGACAATCTCTTCTTCCGTGACCGGGCTGAAACCCTCAGACCCTTCAAAGGCGCCGTTGTACACATGTCGGATATCCTGAACGACATCGAGCAGCTCTTGTTTGGTTTCAAACCTTTTTACCCAAAAACCACTCCTCTCTTTTACTTTTTTAGCAATTCTTCGGACTTTAGCAGGAAGGCCAACTTCAATATCGACATAACCGGAAAAATAATCGAATTTTTTCTTGAAACCGGAATTCTTGACCAGTTTGTCATAATATGGGAAATTGTAGGGTATTCCTACAGCGGGAACGTAATCAAACCCTTTCACCAATAAACCAATGCCGTCACCCTGGAGAAATCCTTTTGGACCGTAAACCTGGTCATGGCCCTTGGATTTTGCCCAGGCGATGACTTCACTGAAAAGGGCTTCGGAAACGGCTTTGTCGTCAACGCATTCAAAAAAATAGAAATATGCGCAGTTTAAGTTTCTAGAGCGATTTGCGCGCGTATTGGAGATGGCAGCAATCCTGCCGAGGGTTTTTCCCTTTTCCTCTGCAATAAAAAAATCAGCGTCAGAATGTTGGTAAAAAGGGTGTGTGTCCTTGTTCATCACGGATCTGGTATCCGCCCTCATTTGTGGGACCCAATAGGGGTTGCTTCTGTAAAGGTCAAAGGGGAACTGGATGAATTTTTTGATATCCCGTTTACTAGTGAGATCAAGTTTTCTAATATTCATAATGGGCTTCCGTATAAATATGCAACAGCAGAATTATACCTTGAAGCGGAGGTTCAGTTATATTTAATTTTCGGTAAGGAGTTTGTTCACCGGAAAAAACCTACTGCTATTGAGCCAGGGCCGGCATGGGTGATGATTGCTGGAGGGAGGTAGCTGATCGGTGGTCGTTCAATCTCCAGGTTTTCACCAAAGAACGAACTCAAATCCTGGGCCAGTTCTGGGGTGCCAGCATGCATGATTGACATATACCCTTCTGTGTCAGTAGGGTATTCTTCGAGCACAAGGGATTTCAAGTGTTCCAGGGATCGTTTAAATGTCCTTTCTTTTGCATGCTGTTCAACCCTGCCGTCGACAAGGGTCAAAATGGGCTTGATCTGGAGGACATTCCCCAGCAAGGCTGATGCGCCACCGATTCTGCCTCCGCGAGCCAGGTATTCCAGGGTGGCGACTAAAAAGTAGATTTTACAGCGTTTTGAAAGGTTGCTGACTAGTTGGCAAACGGCATCTGCGGAACCGCCGGCTTTGGACATTTTAGCGGCTTGATGAACAACAGTTCCCAGGGGGCTGGCGACCAGGCGAGTATCAATGACGCGGATATCGAGATCGGGAAAATCCAGGCGGGCAGTTTCTGCAGAGCGGACTGTGCCGCTAAGATCCGTGGAAGGATGAATGCAGATCAGTGAATTTTCAGAAGGGTAGTAATCTTGGTATATTGCCCTGAAGAGTTCAGGGGGCGGAGCAGAGGTTTTTGGAAGCACAGCGGAAGATTTCAGGAGGGACAGGAATGTGTCGGTGTCGATGTCTACTCCCTCGGTAAATGAATCTTCCCCGAAGTGGATTAGCTGGGGGACAAGGGGGATATCAAATTCTGTTTGGATTGAGACCGGTAAACATGAAGTTGTGTCTGCAACTATCTTGATCATGGTACGTGCTCCTGAATGCGTATAGGCAAAATACCTTTTTAATATAACATTCATGAGTATAACTCACCCCGCCAGAATTGCACAATTTCAGGGAGGCTGAAGTAAAAAGAAATATCGCACTTTGGGAGGCTGTTAAAACTATGGTAAACTCAAAAAAGGCAGACAGGAGTGAGATATATTCCACGATGAGCATGATTGCTGAGGAGTTCCAGCATGAAATATCATATCTTGGTGATTGATGATAACGCAAAGACGTTAGAAGTGTTGAAGCTGGCCCTAGAGAGGGCAGGCTTCCGGGTGACCACTGCGAATTCTTGGGAAACCGTAGAGGATAAAGTAGAAATCAGCTATCGCGTGAAGGATCCTTTTGATTTAATTGTGCTTGATTTGATGATCCCTGAACGCTCTGGATTCGATATCCTGCGATCGTTACATGTGATTTTAGTGCCAATGCCGCCGGTGGTCGTTTTGAGCGCAATAACAGATGTAAAAAAGAAGGTGGAAGCCAGAGATCTGGGTGTAGCCAAATATTTGACCAAACCCACTACGCCAGAAAGATTAGTGAGGACCATCAAAGATGTTTTGCTATGATCGAAGATCGATGATGGGGGGATGGCCGAATACAATCAAATCTAATTACACAAAAGAAGAGATCAAAAAACCCAAACCGACAACTGCGCAGTAAATCGCAAAGATATACAAAGACCGACGTGATAAATAGGTGATGAACCAGCGGATCGCAAGGTAACCGACGATAGCTGCGGTAGCGAATCCAACCAGGTAAACTGGCAGATTGGTCAGCAAAAGTGGGGAGCGCGCGAGATCATAGCCAGCCAAAACGCCAGCGGCAACCATAACCGGAACAGCCATTAAAAAAGAATAGCGAGCAGAGGATTTGCGGTCGAAATTGCGCAGAAGCCCGCCTGTAATAGTCGATCCTGATCTGGAAACCCCTGGAAAGAGAGCCAGGACCTGAAAGAGACCGATAAGTAACGAATCGCACCAGGCGAGGGAAGAAAGATTACGCGATCTTTTACCGAACAATTCACCGAAGAGCAAAAGAACGCTGGTTGCTAAGAGAAAGATTGCCGCGAATTTCGGGTTGCTGAACGCTCCTTCAAGGGTGTCTTTGAGGAGGAGGGCTGCTAAACCTGCGGGAATAGTGCTGAGTAATAAAAACCAGCCTAAGCGAGACTCTTCTGTTTGAAATGGTTTGCCGGCCAGCAAATCCTTAAAAAACGAACTCAATATAATCCCGAGATCGTGCCAATAATAGATAATTACGGCAGAAAGCGTCGCGACTTGAACCAGGATGTCAAACAGGAACGCTTCACGGGGCGGGATTTCCCAACCAAAAAGGTATGGAACAAGAACAAGATGCCCAGAGCTAGAAATCGGTAAAAATTCTGATGCACCTTGAATGATGCCCAGAAAAATTGATTGGAAATAGGTCACAAACCAACTCCGTTATTCTCAAAATTTGATAGATAGCCGTTAAAGAAATCCTGGAACTTTCCTTCCAAAATCGAAGATCTAAGGGTAGAGGTCAAATTGATCAGGGAATGTAAATTGTGTATTGAGAGCAGGATAGGACCCAAAAGCTCGTTGGATTTGACCAGGTGACGGATGTATGCACGTGAAAAATGTTGGCATGTGTAGCAGGAACAATTTTCGACCAGAGGGTTTTTGTCTGAGGAGTAAACTTGGTTGGATATGTTGATTCTGCCATACCAGGTGATAGCTGTTTTATGGCGAGCGAGACGTGTAGGGTTGACGCAATCGAACACATCGATTCCCCGGGCAACGCCTTGAACGATATCGTATGGAGTTCCCACGCCCATGAGATACCTGGGTTTATCATCCGGCAGGTACTCTGGAACAATGTCCAGGATATCTAGCATCTCTGTTTTCTTTTCGCCAACCGAAAGGCCGCCAATTGCGTTTCCAGGAAAATCAAGAGAGCTGATGAATTGGGCTGATTCAATTCTAAGATCCTCAAAAACACCGCCTTGAACGATTCCAAAAAGAGCCTGATCTGGATTGCTGTGAGCCTTCAGACATCTCTCGGCCCATTGATGGGTTCTGTCAAGTGCGATTTCGTTATAAGCGCGATCATAAGGATCAGGGCATTCATCAAAACACATAATGATATCAGCCCCGAGATTTTCTTGGATCTGAATAGATTTTTCAGGCGTAAGGATATGGAAGGAGCCATCTAAATGGCTTTGGAATTTGACTCCCTCGTCAGAAATTTGGTTAATTTCTCCTAGGGAAAAGACTTGAAAACCACCAGAATCGGTCAAAATTGGTTTATCCCAGCCCATGAAATTATGAAGGCCCCCCAGCTCAGCAATCAATTTATCACCAGGACGGAGATAAAGGTGATAAGTATTGGCGAGGAGCATGGCAGCTTCTATATCGAGAAGTTGACTGGGAGTAAGGCCCTTGACTGTTCCTTGTGTGCCTACCGGCGCAAAGACAGGCGTTTGTATGTCACCATGCGGCGTCGTGAAGGTCCCCGCTCGAGCGCGGCCGTCTGTCGCTTCAAGAATGTATTTAAAGGGTGTCGGCATAGCGTGATTATAATCGATATGGAGGTATGTAGATTTCATGTTTGAATTGAAATGAGAAGATTTCCCCATGTTATAATTGACAGCGCTTTCCAGAGCTATTGTGCTTACAGAATCGATTGAACTAATATGCTTCCAGATCACAGAATTCGCCAAAGGGATTACCTGCTTGAAATAGCCCGGAGTTTGACACAAGAGTTGAACTTGGATATTCTGCTCAAGCGAATTTTGGAGCTGGCTGCTGAAATGCTGGCTGGAAAAGCCGGGCTAATTGCACTGAGGGAAGAAGGCGGGGGCTGGAATATTGGCGCTTCTCACGGAATCCAACCAACGTTTTTGCAATATTTAAAACCTATCTTGGCGGAGATATCTGAAGACAATGATCAGGCGGAAAGAGAATTACCGCAGGTAAATGGGATCTTGCAGCTCCTGACAAAGCGAGCAAGCATGAACCTGTTAACGGGTGTTAGTTTGCCCCTGATTTCTGAGAATAAAGTGATCGGGTTGATCTTTATTTTCAGGGGGTATAAAGGAAAATTCTCCGCAAACGACAGGGCAATTCTTCAAAGTTTTGCTGACCAAGCGGCAATCGCAGTAATCAACGCTCAGCTTTACACCCAGGTAACGATGGAAAAGAGCCGGTTGGATGCATTATTAGATTCAGCGGCAGACGGAATCATCATCATGGGGGCAAACCATCAAATAGAAAAATGCAACCAGGCATTTGCCAGGATTATGCACATGGATGTGGCGGAAATTGAACGCCAACCTCATGATGAGATCATAAAATGGGAATCTCTGCAGCAAGGCAATTCACTGGAGGAAGCTGAACTGAGCGGTTGGCCCTTAACGGCCAATGCCAATCTCTACGTTGAAGGCAACCTGAGAAGGCCAGATGGCGATTTGATCCCGGTTGGTATAACGTATGCGCCGCTTCTATCGGGAGAGGGAAAATTAATTAACATCATCGCTTCCGTCAGAGATATTACACATTTCCGGGAAGCTGAAGAGATTAAGAGCGTATTTGTTTCTGTCGTCAGCCATGAGTTGAAGACACCGGTAGCCTTGATAAAGGGCTATGTGGGTACTTTGCGAAGAGAAGATGTCTCTTGGGAAAGCGAAATCGTTCAGGACAGCTTGAAAGTAATCGAAGACGAAGCTGATCGCTTGACGGAATTGATAGAAAATTTACTGGACGCTTCTCGCCTTCAGGCGGGTGGATTCAGTTTGAATTTAGCGGAGATCAAGATCGACGGCCTGGCCGCGGAGGTTGCGGAGAGGATACAAACCAGAACGGAAATGCACAAGATCATCGTCCAATTCCCGGAGGATTTTCCGATAATTGTCGGAGATCAAAACAGGCTCGAGCAAGTGTTTTACAACCTGGTTGAAAATGCTGTCAAGTATTCCCCGGACGGGGGCGAAATCAGGATAAGCGGTCAAATTAGATCCAAACAGATTATTGTATGTATTCAGGATCAGGGCAGTGGCATATCTAGAGAGGATATACCCCATGTATTCGATCGTTTCTACAGAGCGGATGAGGCAGCCCGGAACACGCAAGGTGCCGGGCTGGGATTATATTTGAGCAGAGCTATAATCGAAGCTCATAATGGAAGGATCTGGGTAGAGCCAAGATCAGAAAAAGGGACCAGGATTTGTTTTTCAATCCCCCGCGAGAATGAAAGTGAAAGAATTGATCACCCATCATAATAAAATGGAAATCCAGGAGCACACATGCCAAAAATACAGACCAGTTGTCCGAATTGCAAGCAGCCGCTTGTTGCAGAGATATTCCAGGTTGTAGACGTCAAGTTAAATCCACGACTCAAGGAATTGCTGCTTGCAGGAGGATTAAATTTTGCGCAGTGTCAAATCTGTGGATTCCAAGGACAGCTGCCGGTCCCACTTGTTTATCATGATGGCGATAAAGAATTGCTTTTGACATTTTCCCCTCCCGATCCTGCCAAGACTATGGAGGAAAAGGAAAGTGCGCTTGCGCCGCTGCTGAAACAGGTTACTGATAACCTTGCTCCAGAAGCAAGAAAAGGGTATCTGTTCCAGCCCAAAGCTATGTTGACAATGAACAATTTAGTCAAGAACGTCCTTCTAGCAGACGGAATAACTGAGGAGATGTTGCAAGCGCAACAAGAAAAAATGCGTTTGTTGGAAAAAATCTTTATGGTTGAAGGCGAGCAGCTAATTCAGGAGATCAGGAACAATCAGGAAAAAATAGATCGAGAATTCTTTGCTTTATTCGCCGAGATTGCCCAGCAGGTGACCGCAAACAGAGACCAGGATACCATAGAGAAGATCAAATTGGTGCAGGAAGCGCTGATGGAAGAAACAGAAGTGGGCAGATCCATCAAGACCGAGGCAGAAGAAATCAAATCAGCCACTAAATCACTGGAAGCGCTAGGGAATAATCTTTCACGGACCTCTTTGCTTGAGCTGGTCCTTTCCGCTCCGAACCATGAACGGGTAAAAGCTTATGCCGGATTGGTAAGACCGGCCATGGATTATGAATTTTTCAAGCTGTTTACCGAAAAAATCGAAAATTCAGAATCCGAGCAAAGAAAAGAGATGGTTGAGAGGAGAAATCTACTCTTGAAAATTACTCAGGAAATTGATGATCAGCTCAATGAACGCGTGCTGGAAGCAAAAGGGCTCCTGGAACGGATTTTGGAGAGCGAATCCATAGAGGATGCCTTGATGCAGAACAGCAGTAAGATAGATCAGATATTTATTCAAGCTGTCTCTTCTGAGCTAAAATCAGTTAAAGAAAATAAAGATGGTGAGCGAGAAGAAAAACTAGAAGTATTGCTTCAAAGCATCCAGAAATTGACAACGCCGCCGGAATTGGAGGTTGTCGAAGCGCTGCTGCGCGTTGCTGAAGATGAAGGAAAGACCAATGAATTGATCGCTGAGCTAAATGAACAGCTTCTGGCCAGAGTTATTGAATATTTAACAGCCATAATTAGCAACTACGATGAGCAAATTAGTTCCGCTGCGCCTGACGACCTTGAGCAGTTGAAGGAAACCTATGGAAAATTAAAACAGGTCTTCAATTCACTGCTTCGAAGGTCAATGCAACAAAAAATGGAAGGCGAGTAGCCAAAGGGCAGATTGAAGGATAATCTTAGCCCGAGATTCCTTTTCTAAAGGGAGGATTATCAAAACGATAGCCTTGCCCCCTGACAGTGAGGATGTATTTATAGTCCGGGTCGATTTCAGCTATTCTATCCCTCAAACGGCGGATCAGAGCGTCAAGAGCTTGATCGGTAACGCCAACTGACTCGCGAGTTCCCCAAACCGAATTGATTACTTCGGCTCTGGTCAAAATCCGGCCGTGTGATTCCGAAAATAACGATAACAGCCTGAACTGCAGTACAGAAAGAGGGGGAATCAGCTCCCGGTTGAGTATCCAGGTTCTGCTGGAAGAATTTTCCAGACGGATCCGTCTGAAGTAGGAAATAACTGAAGATTCAAAATCGTCAGGCGATAAGGGAACCGTCGCATCTTGGCCGAAGTATACAAATTCCTGAGCCAGGGCGATTTGGATCACATCTCCTTCTTCGAGGGTAACTACTTCAGTGACAGGTTTTCCGTTGTGAAAAGTACCGTTCTTGCTGCCGAGATCTTCCAAGGCCGCGCCTTTACCGGAACGAAATACGCGAGCATGCTCACGAGAGACCTGCTGATTTGTAACAGATATATCACAGCTGCTGGTTCGCCCGATGATGATCTCATCTGACAAGAACCATCGGTGGCCATTTAGGGGACCGCCTTGGCCCACAAGAACTGGCTGGCTAGTTTCATCGTTTAACATAAAAATACCTGAAAGTAAAGTATCCTTATTGGATTATAATGCATTTGGAAAAGTCAATTCCTGAAGAAAATTGAAAAATGAAAAACAAACTATCGAAACAAGATGTGATCAGGGATCGCTACAAAATCAGAGAAATAATCGGCCAGGGGGGAATGGGCTGTGTTTATTTAGCAGATGATCTGAGGCTTTCAGGAAGGCTATGTGCGCTGAAAGTGGTTTTTTATGAAAATAATCTCCCAGAAGATGTCATCAAGCAAACACGAGACCAGTTCAGAAGAGAAGCAACGGTCCTGGCAAGGCTTGATCACCCCAACCTTCCGAAAGTTTCTGATTTTTTTTCTGATCAAAATAAGGATTACTTAGTAATGGATTTTGTTCCAGGGAAAGACTTGCGGACATTAATGTTCGAGGAAAAAAAGAAGGGAAATTTCCTGGAAGAAAGAAAAGTTCTCAATTGGGCCAGTCAAATTGCAGACGCCTTGATATATTTACACAACCAGGAACCGGCAATATTACACCGTGATATCAAACCCAGCAACATTAAACTGACACCAAATGGAATAATCAAGCTGGTGGATTTTGGTCTGGTCAAAATATTGGTTTATGGAGAAAAAACAGTAACAATAGTTCAGGGGCGCGGATCGGCTTACTACACTCCACTGGAACAATACGGAGGAGATACAGGACATACAGACCCGCGCAGCGATGTGTATTCATTCGGAGCAACCTTGTTTCACTTGTTGACAAACAGCGCACCCTCTGAAGCGAGAGAAAGATTCCTTGAGAAGGATAATGAAGTTCAAATCAGGAACATTAACAAGAAAATTAGCCCGAGAACTGAACAGGCGATTAAAGTAGCGATGAACGTTCATCCGGACCAGAGATTCCAAAGCATCACTGAATTCAAAGAAGCATTGCTGGGAGATTGGGAACCCAGGTTATATCCAAATGGCGCCATGCCTGCCCCCAAGGTTTGGGAGATATTAAAATCAACGCGAGAACAAATACTTATTGGCGCGGCAATGATTCTGCTGATTATTAGCCTGGTGATAACCTGGTTGCATTAAGGCTCTAAAAGTTTTTGATAGAGATAAGCCAGGAGCCAACCGAAAAGAGAAGCCCCGCTAACTGTAATATATAATCTGAAATGAGTCACACCCCCGGGAAAGATCAAATCAACACCCGGAAGGTTGAGCAGCAGATAATTGTAAGCTGCAATCCCACTGATCAAGCAAGCAAGAAACCAGCGTATGCCCCAAAGGACGATACCTGTATTCGCGCCTACTTGATAAGCTATTATTGAAATGATCAAGATAATGACAAGCGAGAAACCCCATTCAAGCCAGGGGGATGAGGATTCCGAGAGCCTGAATGGTTGCGGGGAGGGGTTGAGCTCCTCGTTGGAAGTAGTGGGAGAGGGAAGTATGATCACGGCTGTAGGGGATGTAGTCGCTGCCTCCGTAGGAATAATTTCATTTTCGCCTAGAATGCTGATAGATATGGATTGTGAACGGGCGAGAGAACTCACGGCGTGAATGCTTAGATTTTCATTTCTGTCTACAAAAAACGAAGTCTGTGCAGCGCCAGCTGTCGTGGTTACCTGCGGCAAGGAGGTTGAGACTCCTTGAACGGTGACGATGAAGGTAACGGGTGTGCCATCAGGAACAGGATTCCCATTGTGGTCAAGGATAACGCCGGTAAACAAATCAATTTGGTCTCCTAATCTAAAAACGGCGGGGGATGGTGTTGAATCAGGAGATACTGCTTCGCTTTCCGCTTCTGGTATTTCTCCAACATAGATAGGGAACTCAATATCAGGATCGGGGGATGTTGCTGTAATTAGGTCATAATTAATGGCTGGCAAAGAAACTGGAAGGTCGCCATGAAAGGCTGGAAATTCATTAAATAGAATACGGGCCGCCACATCTAGAGAAGACGGAAGATGATTGTAGAGGGCAATAAAAGCAGAGATCTTGGATATATTTGTCGCATCAAGATAATATGGAGCTCCCAGTGCAAAAACTATGATCTTCTTTTCTCGTAACAAATCCTGCCTTTCTGCGAGAAGCCTAGTCAGGGCATAGGAATAGGGCCTATCTGTTTTCTGGTCTAAGGTTGCCACTATGATCCAGCTGGCATTGTAGAGATCAGCAACCATGTCAGGTGAACTGCCGGGATAGTCCAGAAGGGTCGTAAGGTGCTTGAAAGAATAGGAGTTGATATTGGATCGATAGATCTGTCTTCCTGAAAATGGGCCGTAAAGGCGGATGATGGCATCTTCGAGGGAAGTTGTAGCGAGTGTCTGTTTGGCAGGGCAGCTGCTGCAAATTGTCGCTGACTCTGTGTCTGAAAGGATAACGATCCTGTCAGAGAGGGAGGGCAGGGGTTGGAGAATTGATCCTAATTCTGAAATATCAGGATTAATAAGCGTTGCGCTTTGCCTGGCAACCAGCTCATCTACGTTCCCCTCGCCAAGTGAAGCGAGAGCTTCTTCAGAAGTCAGAACAGCCGAGAGGTCGAAGGTGTAATAGAGCTCATTTTTGAGGGTTAATATTCGCAGCACTGAACTATCAACGCGGTTTGCAAAATCCTGATCATCGCTGTACTTCTGAACAAATAGCTCGATCGTGTCTATGATTTCGAGATTAGGGATGGGCTTGTTTACATCCCCATAATTTCCCAGATAGAGGATATCGTTCCCAGCAATAAAGGCATCAATTGCTACCCGGTAAATATTATAGGATTGGCCGGAAGGATCATAAAGATTTTGAAGTGCCTGGCTGCCTAAATTATCACTCACGATAATTCCACCCATATCGCGCCATGTCCCCAGGGGAGTTAGATCCATTAATAAATCAAACGCCTGTGGATCGAGACTGATAGGTCGGGTGGTAGAGCGAATATTCCCTTGAAATCCCTGATAGCGAATGTGTGAATTTAACAAAGCATCAGCGGAAGAGTCTGAATCTGGAGCATACCCGGTTACCGCAAAGAAAGGAGCGAGATCGATCTGTTTCAGCTGATCAAGAGATTTTCTTACGGTTGCAACCTCCTGTTCGGGCAGACGATCCGAACTTCCCAGGCCAGGAAAATATTTCGCAACAACGGCGATATTGTTATCACTGCCAGAGTGTACGCCCCTGATGTAAGCTTGACCGAATTTCCCAACCCAAAAAGGATCACCTCCGAAGGAGCGAACGCTTAGATCACTCAAGCCAGGAGATGGATCTGACATAACGTCAAGGTTGGGACCCAAAAGAAGATTAATCCCAAGGGCTGAAAGTTCACGCCCCACTTGATTGCCAATTTGTTCAGCCAGAGTTGGGTCCCAGGTTGCACCCAGGGACATTTGGCTGGGTATGGGGCTGAGGCCATCCAATATTTCTGTGTAAGAGGAAAGATTCCCTTCCTGTGAAACGCCAATAAAAAGAGGAATGTACTGGGGAGGTGTGCTGATACTCGAATCGTCAGTGGTCTCTTCCGACAATTCAGAAGAATTGTATTCGATCGTTTGCAAGTCTTGTATTAATTTCCAACAATCTTCAGGAATTTGATCAGGGTTTACGAAGTTATCGTTATCACGGTCAAGTATCAAGCCGCCAATATGATATTTGGAAATAAAATCATAAACAGGGGAAGAGGGAGAGGTATCTGTACCATTGAACGTGACTAAAAATAGCTGGCCGACGCGTTCTTCTGGTGTTAAGGTTTTGAGCTGTGCAGCAGCGGCTTCTGCAGGAGTTGGAGAAGAATTGGACGCATGGGCGGGGAGGGAAACAGGACCGGGAGGCACGGAAATCGATAACACAACAAACGCTAACACAAGATGCGAGAGCGATTTCAAAAAAGTCCGGATAAATTGTTGTGATGCCTTCAATGTTTACCTTAAAAGTGAAGAGTTAATTATTCAGGAGACCTTCTTGGATCAAAAGCCGCCTGGCAAAACCCGGGTCATCAGTAAAAAAGCCATCAATGCCCATACTCATTGCTTTGAGTATGTCCTGGGTGTGGTTTAAAGTGTAAGAAAAAACCGCTTTTCCTGCATTCTTGTAACTGTCTATCACTTGAGGACGGAGGGATTTTAAAGAAATATGAACCGATTGGATATTTGCAAGCAGGCCAGGAAAACTGCCAAAGAAATTCGTGGTCAATTGAGAGTATAGCAGGCGGCCACAGGGAACCGCTGGCAACTCCTTAGAGAATTTAGCTATTGAGAAGGAACTAAAGGATGAAATTAACACTCTATTTTCCGCCTTGAAATCGCGGATCAAGGCAGCAGTTTTTGAAGGGAGACTATCGCAAGGAGTTTGTGCGTTTTTTAACTCAATATTGATTAATATATCAAGTGGAAGAAAATCAAGTACTTGGGCCAGGGTGGGGATTTTTTCGTTCTGATAGGCAGGGTAAAAGGATATACCTGCATTCAAATCACTCAATTCGGAAAGAGTATAATCTTTGATCCTGCCTGTGCCATCAGTAGTCCTGTCGAGGTTTGTATCATGGAAAACAACAACTTCCCGGTCTTTTGATAGCTGGACATCTAGTTCGATCGCTTTAGCGCCGTGATCGATGGCAAGACGAAACGCAGCCAATGTGTTTTCAGGGGCATGTGAACTGGCACCTCTGTGCGCAAATATGACAGGAGAGGTGAGTGAGAGGAACATCATGGTCACCAAATTTGAAATTATATATCTACAAAGAAAGCATCTGCGGCCTGATCGATTAACTCCCGTGTCATCTCCGGTTTGCAGCCCAGGAATTTGGAAATATCCAATATCTGGTTGCAAATCTCTCTCGGATGAGACCCTCTCAGGTTACGGCCGGGTTTAATATACCAGTTCTTAATTAAGTAAGCTAAAATTTCTTCGTTGAACGGAATGTTCTTGGACTGGGCTACGGATTTAAAGATCGATCTGTATTCTTCAAAAGAGGGATCACCGATCTTGATTTTGTGCCTGAGCCGCCTGAGAAAAGCTTCGTCAACAAGATCCTTGGGCGGGAGATTGGTGGAAAAGACAATTAACTCATTGAAGGGCACTTCGACCTTGCGCCCGGTATGAAGCGTAAGGAAGTCAATCTGATTTTCTAGAGGAATGATCCAGCGGTTGAGTAAGTCTGTTGGACGTACCTGCTGTCTGCCAAAATCATCCACGAGGAGTAAACCGCCTGCTGCTTTGACCTGGAACGGGGCTTCGTAAAATTTCGTGACAGGGTTAAAAACAAGGTCGAGATCAGTGAGAGTTAACTCCCCGCCAACAACGATAAATGGCCTTTTGATGCGAACCCAGCGCGGGTCGCGGCGCATTCCTGTTTTTAGGGATCCAGTGCCAGTTTCTGTAACCTCGCGTTCTGGGATTATTTCATGGTTCACTGAATCGTACAGTTTGACAACTTGACCTTCGATGAAAATGGCGTAGGGAATATAAATGCTCTCCCTTAAAATCATGGAGCCTATTGCCCGAGCGATGCTGGTCTTTCCGTTACCAGGAGGGCCATAGATAAAAACAGAAGTGCCCGAATTGATAGCAGGGCCAACCCTGTTTATGATGTCTTCGGAAAGGATCAAATCAGACAGGTATGAGCGTAAAGCCCGGGGCGAAACATTAAGTTTGCCAAGGCTCTGACGCCGGATAGCTTTGTTGTAATCTTCAAGTGGGACGGGAGCGGCGTCTGCATACTGGCTTCGATCCAACGCTTCACGGGCCCGGTTAATGCCTGCTTGGGTAATCCCGTATTGATATGAGCCCTCGCCAAGCCCCATAGTTGAAGCTTTAACTTCAATGAATTTTTCCCTTTTGAGAGAATCGACAATCTTATCAACGACGGACGTGTAAGGCAAGGAAATTTTATCTGCCAATTCATAGCCAGTTAAATAGCCCTGAAAGTACAGTATTTTCAGGGCAAGATCCTGCAGCCAGAGCTTGGTTAAACCGGTGTCGCTGATTTGGGTTATGGGTGGTGGTCCGAAGGGCGTAGTGCCCGTGTGTTGAAATTCCGCTTCTCGAATATCGGGCTGAATCTTGGGAGAATTCATGTATAATCTCCAATGAAGTAAGGTATGTGTATCAAGAAATTATAACCAAAAATGGTCAGACCAACAAATTATAGCACGCCTTATAGCGCAGGAACAACAGGAAGAATATGAAATTGTCCGTTATCATGCCCATTTACAACGAGATATACACATTAGCAGAAATTATCGGAAGGGTGGAAAAGACTGGTTTGGCTGATGAAATAGTCTTGATCGATGATGGGTCCAGCGATGGGACAAGGGATCTGGTAAAGGACTATCAGGGAAAACAGGGATTTAAGATAATTTTGCACGACGAGAATCAAGGAAAAGGGGCAGCGGTCAGGAGTGGATTCGCAGCTGCCAGTGGAGATATATTCATCATACAGGACGCTGATTTGGAGTACGACCCGCGCGAATATAAGAAATTGATTCAACCGATTGAGGAAGGAATAGCTGATGTAGTGTATGGCTCCAGATTTCTGGGGGCTTCACGAAGAGTGGCCATGTTCTGGCATATGGTGGCTAATAAAATATTAACTTTGTTCACGAATGTCCTCTATGACACTATCTTATCGGATATGGAAACCGGGTATAAAGTCTTCAAGCGGGAAGTTGTCCAGGATATGGTAATTCACGCCAGAAGGTTTGAATTTGAACCTGAATTCACGGCAAAAATACTTAAGAGAAAATACAGGATATTCGAAGTTCCGATAACATTTAATCCTCGTGATTATGCAGAAGGGAAAAAGATCGGGCTGGGGGACGCATTCGAGGCTATCTGGGCATTGATAAAATACAGGTTCGTGGATTAAATAGGTTGCAGGTCCAAGATTTGAAGCTGGAATTCCTTTCTCCCCCGATACTCATTTTCAGTAAAATTGAAGGCCAGATTGAATTTGCTTGGCATCGCGTTTGACAATGATCCCAGGCCAAAGGCGATGCCGGGCATGGAGTTCGTGCCATCGCTAACGATTAACTTCAGGTGCTCCCCATGCTTCCCAACTTTAGACACATTTTTGGCCCTTACACCAAGGACAGCAAAAACAGGAGCGGGGTTGCCTTCTCCGGTAGGTTCGAGTTTCCTGAGTTCACGATATAACGAGCGGTCCAAGTCTGAAAGGCTAACAATGGCATCGATTTTCAATGAGGGGCGCAGACTAAAGCTGGAAAGCTCACTTTCGGCCAGAGCTGCCATTTTCTCGAGAAAGAGGGGGATGTTGTGATTTTTAAGAGTAAACCCGGCCGCAAGTTTGTGGCCCCCAAAATGAGTGAGTAAATCCTTATTTCTTTCCAAGGCAGATACGATGTTAAATTCAGGTATGCTGCGGCAAGAAGCCGTTGTGGAATCGCTGCCTATTGCGCCAACTATGGCAGGCAAATAGTACTTGCTTGTCAAATGACCGGCGGTTATTCCTGCAACCCCGAGATGATTTTCGGGCTCTAAAGATATCAAGATAGGGGGTAAGGGATCTCTCGATGCGAATTGAGATTCTATGCGTTCTTGCATCTTCCGACTGATATGTTTGCGACGGTGGTTGTGTAATTCAAGGTTCTGGGCGTAATTTCCGCATTCGGACGAGGCTGAAGAAAGCAGCAACTTTAGTGGAATTAGATGGTCTGTGCCTGACAGGCGGCCGGACGAATTGATTCGCGGAGCAATCTGAAAGCTGATGTCAGAGGCGGTGATATTTCTCTCGCTCAGTCCAGCTGCGCCAAGCAAGGATGCCAAAGATTGTCTGCGATGCTGATTGATCTGGATCAAGCCCTGTTTGACAAGGTATCTATTTTCTCCGAGGAGGGGGACGATGTCTGCTACAGTTCCCAGTGCGACCAGGTCCAAATATTCATCAGGTGCGATCTCTGGGAAATAGGATGAGAGCACATGGACCAATTTATAGGCAACGCCTACGCCAGCGAGATTTTTATTTGGATAGGGATCGCCAGGAAGTTTAGGATTGATAATTGCATCAGCTTCGGGAAGTGGATCTGGCGGCAGGTGGTGATCCGTTATGATCACCTTCATACCCAGGGATTTAGCGTAAGCGATTTCGGAATGAGACCGGATCCCATTATCAACCGTGATAAGCAATTCAACTCCTTGCTTTTGCAATAAGGTGAGGGATGACTGGTTCAGGCCGTAGCCGTCATTTAGCCGGCTGGGTATAAACGGGATTACCCGGGAAGATATTTTTTTAAGTGCGAGTGAGAGGAGAGCTGTTGCTGTGATACCGTCAGTGTCGTAATCGCCGTAAACTGCAATTTTGAGATTCTTATCCAGGGCAGACTTGATAAGGTTGGCAGCGAGACCCAAATGGCCTAAGGCCAATTCACGTGGAAAATCAGGGGCTTTCGGAAGCAGCAGGGTAATAGCGTCTTGCGCGGTTTTGCAGCCCCGGCGATATAAAATTGAACGGAAAGGCAGTGAGTAAGAATCCAGGTTGTCATTAATGGTTTTTGGAACAGGACTTGGAAGTATCCATTGGTACAAGATGCGAGTCATATTAAAAACCCCCTGAAAACAACTGAAAGGAATTTGAAATGTTAATCTATTTGCTCGGGGGCGATCTCTCTTGAAAGCACAAGAGCGCCCATTAAGCCGCTATCATCGCCAAGCGCGGCCGGCAGGATTTGCAAACCATCAAGATATACTTCAGAAATCACGGATTTATCCACAGAATTCCTGATAGGATTGAAAAGAATATCGCCAGCTCGTGAGACTCCACCACCAATGATAATTGTCTTGATGTTAAAGATGTGCAGAAGGTCTGCAATCGCAATGCCTATGTACTTACCGGCGCGTTCATAAGCTGCAATAGCCAATTCATTTCCGTTTTCTGCGGCGTCAGATACCAATTTGGCGTCTAACTCCCCTTCTGGAAAGTGTTCTTTCAGGGATTCGTCTTCAAGTTTTGATCTTACCCAACGAACTATGGAAGGTCCAGAAGCGATGGCTTCAAGGTGACCGGTTTGACCGCAAGAACAAAGAGGACCTTGGTGGATCACAGTTGTGTGTCCAAGCTCAGCAGCAAAACCCGCGGAACCCATATAAAGTTGATTGTTCAGGATAATACCCCCGCCAATGCCCGTACTGATAGTAAGGTAAATTAAATCGCTGCAACCTTTGCCTGCTCCAAAGAACCATTCACCAAATGCAGCCAGAGCGGCGTCATTGTTCATGGCTACCGGAACATTGAACCTGGAGTTTAAATACTCCTGCAAGGGAAAATATTTCCATTCAGGGATGTTGGGCGTTAATATGATGATGCCATTGACGGGATCCATCGGGCCCGGGCAGGCAACTGCAATGGATAGGACTTTATAGTCAGCCGGCCAAACCGACTCTATTAAATTGGCCAGGCGGTCTTCAATCGGCATCCCTTCAGACCGGGTTGCAATCTGATTGTAGGCAATAGGCTCCGGACTCTTCAACGTGTATGAGGCAGCGCGCATTCTAGTGGCGCCAATGTCAATTGCGATAGTGGATTTCATATTGCACAGTATAGCATAATTCATCTAGCTGATAATGCAAATGTTAAGACTTTGGTATGAGGCAATTGGAGTATAAACAATCTCAAAAGCATGTTGACGGAATGAGGCTTGCTTGCTATTATTCAAGCGCTTACCAATATTAAAAATACTGATATGAAAAAATTCAAGGAAAGAATTATAAGCTTGACAAGGTGGCTTCAGCCTGGCCTGGGTGTCAAGAGGTGGATCTTCGCCATATTGCTTGGGACAACAATTATTGCCCTAGGTTTGGCGCTTTTTATAATTAACATGTACAGGATAGCCCCCAATACCTGGTGGCTTCCCCTCATCACTTACGCATCATTACTACCTTTGCCGCGCTTGATAAGGGTGTTGATTTTTGTCTCTCTGGGAGTAGGCATAATTGTCTGGGGTATCGTTGGGCTCAACAGGTCTTTGCTGGGCCCGTTTTTAAAACCTGGCCATACCATTGTAGATAAACTTGAACGGCATCAGACAAGGAAACACGGTCCGAAAATAGTTGCTTTAGGTGGGGGACATGGGCTTTCTACCCTGCTAAGAGGTTTGAAAACCGTATCGCATAACATTTACGCAGTGGTAACTGTTGCGGATGATGGCGGCTCGTCTGGACGGTTGCGAGAAAGCAGGGGTATATTACCTCCGGGGGATGTAAGGAACTGCCTGGCTGCCTTATCTGATAATGAAGACTTGCTGGCACAACTCTTTCAATATAGATTTACAGATAGGACGAGTGGATTAGAGGGTCATTCGTTTGGAAACCTGTTTATCAGCACCATGGCCGAAATCACTGGCAGTTTTGAACAGGCGATCGCGGAATCAGGTAGAGTGTTAGCGGTTTCAGGAAGGGTGCTGCCTGCTTCTCTGGAAAATGTCAATTTAGTCGCTGATATTGAAGAAGAGGGAAGCGGAAAATCCATCAGAGTAAAAGGCGAAAGCAAAATCACAGAGATTGCAGGCAGAATTCAACGTGTACGGCTGGACCCCGCCAACCCGACGGCATATCCCGAAGTGATCCAGGCGATCCTCTCTGCGGATATTATTGTCATAGGTCCGGGCAGTCTTTATACGAGTATTTTACCCAATCTGCTAGTCAAGGATATCCTGGCTGCTATCCGGGCAAGTCAGGGATTGAAAATTTTTATCTGTAACGTAGCAACCCAAAAAGGGGAAACAGAAGGATTTACCTGTGGAGATCACCTAAAAGTCATCGAGGATCATGTTGGAGCGAATATTTTTGATATTATAGTTGCGAACGATAGTTCGCCAGATGCATATAATATCAAGGTTGAAGAGGTGAAGGTAGAGGAGGAGCTCAGAGAAGAATACGCGGTATATAAAAAAGATCTAATTGACGTAGAGCATCCCTGGAGGCACGATTCCATCAAAATTGCCAGGGTTCTGATAGACCTTTTCCGTGAAAGAACGGGACCGTTAGCTATGGAATAAACAATTATTCTGGCGCATGTTATAATGTGAAAATATGCACAAAGCGGAGGAAAGCAATGAAAACCAAAATTGGAATCAACGGATTTGGAAGGATTGGAAGACAGGTATTAAAGGCAATAAAAAAATATCACAGTGATGAATTTGACGTTGTTGCAATCAACGATCTATATGATTCAGAAACGAATGCCCGCTTGTTTAAATACGATTCAAATTATGGCATTTATACCGGGACCGTAGAAGTAATTGACGGGAATATTGTCATCGATGGCGATGAAATCAAAGTATTTGCGGAAAGGGATCCGGGAAATTTGCCCTGGAAAGAGTTAGGGGTGGATATCGTCATAGAATCCACTGGAGTTTTCAAGGATACAAGTGTAACACCTGGTCCTCAATCACATATCCAGACTGGAGCTAAGAAAGTAGTTATTTCGGCTCCGGCAAAAGGGGAGGACCTGACTGTTGTGCTCGGCGTAAACCACGAGCTTTACGATCCTGCGAAACACCACATAATTTCAAACGCATCCTGCACAACCAATTGCCTGGCGCCTCCTGTAAAAGTGATCCATGAAAAATTTGGGATTGTCAGGGGTTTGATGACTACTATTCACTCCTATACAACAACACAAAGAATTTTGGACCTAGCTCATAAAAACGCCAGAAGGTCCAGGGCTGCAGCGCTGAATATAATTCCCACAACAACTGGGGCCGCAGTGGCCTTATCGAAAGTAATTCCAGCTATGAAGGGAAAATTCGATGGCTTCGCATTGCGAGTTCCAACCCCAACCGTATCTATCGTAGATATAGTAGTGGAACTGGAAAAATCAGTAACTATCGAGGAAGTCAATCAGACCTTGAAAACTGCAGCGGAAGGTGAACTGCGCGGAATAATGGGATACACAGAAGAATTGCTCGTGTCAATGGATTATAAAGGTAATCCGCTTTCTTCGATCATTGATTCCGACTTGACCAACGTAATGGGAGGGAATATGGTCAAGATAGTGACCTGGTATGACAATGAATGGGGATATTCTTGCCGGACAGCTGATATGGCTGCTTTGCTTGGCAAAAACCTCTAAGTTGAAAAGCGAGAAAGGCGCCCCTGAGCCGCGGGGGCGCTTTTAAATTTTCTGAGGACATGAGATATGTTTACTAAAATGACGCTGAGGGACATTGAGGTAAAAGGAAAAAAAGTCCTCGTACGAGAGGATTTAAACGTGCCTCTAACTCAGGGCAAGATCACGGATGATACCAGAGTAATTGCAGCTCTTCCTACAATTAATTATTTGGTTAGCCAGGGAGCGGCCGTTATTATCATGTCTCATTTGGGCAGGCCGGGTGGTGAAAGAAAAGATGAATTTTCTCTCCGGCCAGTTGCGAAATTGTTAGACACAATGCTGATAACGAAAGTCAAATTTGTCTCAGATTGTATTGGCCAGGAAGTAAAAAAAATAGCTTCAGAGCTGGGGAGCGGAGAAGTACTGGTGTTGGAAAATACACGATTTTATCCCGGGGAAGAGAGCAATGATCCGGAGTTTGCCGGGGAACTGGCTTCGCTGGCAGAAATATTTGTAAATGATGCCTTTGGGACATCTCATAGGGCCCATGCCTCCAACGTAGGCGTTGCTCGCCATCTGCCCACGGTTGCTGGCTTCTTGCTGGAAAAAGAGATCCAGTACCTCGGAAATGCGATAGAGGCGCCAGACCGACCTTTTACAGCGATCTTGGGGGGCGCAAAAGTTAGTGGGAAAATAGGGGTGATCAATAATCTGTTAAGTAAGGTAGACACGATCCTGATTGGCGGAGGGATGGCGAATACATTCTTCGCCTCCCAGGGTATTGCAATGGGTAATTCCTTAGTGGAAAGCGATGCGCTGGATGTGGCACGCGAACTATTAGAAAGAGCAGGCGATAAGCTGGTATTACCCGTGGATTTCGTAATCGGGGATAAATTCGCGAAAGAGGCTAATAGAGAAATTCAAGAAGTGGGTGATGTCCCTGATGATTGGATGATCATGGACATTGGACCAGAAACCTTGCTTCTGTTTAGCCAGAAGATAGCGAAAAGTAAAACGATTATCTGGAATGGCCCCATGGGAGTATTTGAATTTCCCCCATTCTCGGCTGGAACGTTTGGTCTGGCAAAACTTATCTCAGAAAGTAAAGCGCTGTCAATAATTGGAGGTGGAGACTCGGCCGCAGCTGTCAAACAGGCCGGGTTGGAGGGAAAGATTACGCATATTTCCACTGGAGGAGGTGCCTCGTTAAAAATGCTAGAAGGAGCATCTCTCCCCGGGCTGGAAGCAGTCCTTGATAAGTAACAGGAAACAGAGAATAACGAAGACTGTGTGTTCCGGAGTGTCAGTAATCTCCGGATTGGAAGAATAAAGGTAAGGCGGGAATCACCGCTTCACCTTTATTTTTAATCTCCGCAGACGATGATCTAGAAGAGAAATGACGGCGGCGCGTTTTGACGGGGGGAAAATATGCAGAGAATCGTAGGCAGAAAGAGTCCAATGAAGGGCTTCCTCAAAATCAAAAAGTTTATGCTCAGCGTACTTTGCAAGCTCAATGAGAGCATCGAAAGAACCAAGCTCCGCGCATTCTTTCCAAATAGGCACAGCCAAGTCATAACTAGCGCGCCTTTTATGGATAGCAGCTAATGATAGCTTACCTTTTAGAAGAATAGCGCCAGATAGATCAGGATTGGACAGAGCGGTGGTCAAGATGGCTTGCGCTTCAGAAAAAAGATGAAGGGAGTAAAAATAATTTCCTATGGAAACCAAATCCGGCTCGTTTTTGAATTCTTTGCTAAGGGGAATGGAAAGGCGATCAGCGATATATTCGAGAAGAGCAGCAAGGGAGATTACATCCACCTCGTTGTGATAAAAGATATTTTCCAGAGGAGATGGGTCACCGCTCTGCATGTATTCGTAAAAAAATTCAGAAATTTGCCAGCCAGGAATATCCAGGTTATCTCTTTGAAGCCCGATGATATGTTCTTCCAGATCTCCTAATGTGCAGCCAGGGAGATGCGGTTTCCAAAGCCTGCGCGCAATGTGGAGCAAATCGATATGGTAGATATTTTCAAAAGGGTTTGGCCAGCCATGGAACCTGTAGCGGGATTTGATGCGCGGAAGGTCAAAAGATTTGCCGTTATAGGAAACGATTACTTTAGCATCAGCAACATACCTTTCCAATGCTGATAACTGAGCGGATTCGCTTTGCGGATCCTGGAGAAAGAACTGAGCAAAATTCAGGGAATCTTTCTCGTATTTTGCAGCCCCCACTAAAAAGACGTAGGTGCCGGCACCCCCGGATAAACCTGTCGTTTCCGTGTCAATGAACAAGAATTCCTCAGGAGTGGCCGCGGAGATACCCTTGAGATGGTCAAGGGCCTCAAAAAACTCCATGCTCGGAAGACCTTTAAGATTTCTAAGGCCGTGTTTAGTGTGAAAGGGGATAGTTTTGCGGACGACAAAGCAATCTCCCCCGGAAGTGGATTCCCAGCTTCCGGGAAGGATATTCATTAAGGACCGGGTGGAGTGGTGATTTGTAGCGGGTGTTTTTAGCTGACTTGTGCCTACTTGGACACCAAGTTCCTTGAGTTTATCGGTCAGGGAAGCCATGCCGTAATTGTACTACAGCCAGTAGTGTGAATATCAGGTAGAGACCAGGGCTGACTTGATACGATCTAGCGCAGTAATCAAAGTAGATGCGGGGCATCCAAAATTTATTCGGGAGTACTGGGCGTATTCGTTTCCAAACCAGCTGCCGGAATTCAGCGCTACCCCGGCATTTTCAAGAAAATAATCGCCTGGATTATCAATCTCTGCATCCGAAAAATCCAGCCAACCTAAATAGGTTCCTTCGGGCATATTCATAACAACGCCAGGAAGCTCGTTTTTAACAAAATTATGTAATAGCAGGCGATTAGCAGCGAGGTATTCCAACAAGTCTTCGAGCCAAGCTTCGCAATGATCATAGGCTGCTCTCATAGCAGTTTCACCCAGAAGGTTAACTGATCCTGCATGGCCGCGAGCGTGAGTTTGGAAGGATTCCCTGAGGTTTTTATTTTTGATGATCGCTGCGGAGGATTTTAAACCCGCAAGATTAAATGACTTGCTGGGAGAAATCAAGGTGATTGTGGACTGGGAGATCTCCTCAGAAATAGAAGCGATGGGGATATGGCAGTTTGGTTGATAAACAAGGTCGCTGTGTATTTCATCTGAACAGATGATGATATTATTTTCAAGGCAAATTTCTGCCAGGGAATTCAGCTCCTCTTCCCGAAAAACCCTACCGGTGGGATTATGGGGATTGCATAACATGAATACGCGCGTTGTGGGAAGAATCTTTTCCTCAAATTCGACGAGATCGATCAGGTAATTGCCATCCCTGGATTTCTGAAGGGAGCTTGCGCTGATCCCAAGTTTAACGTTTGATGGGATCTCGAAGAAGGGATGATAAGCAGGGGTCTGGATCAAGACGGAATCCCCAGGATTCGTGCAGGCGCGGGCTACTAAGTTGAAGGCAGGGACTACGCCTGGAAAAAGAACGATCTCTTCTGGAGAGACACGCCAACCATGGCGGCGATCTAACCAACTGCAGATAGATAATTTGGTAGATTCTTGAGGAAATGAATACCCAAAGACGCCATGGTTTAGCCGTTCCTTCAACGCTTCAATAACTGGGGGAGGCGAGGGGAAATCCATATCCGCTACCCAGAGAGGGAGGACATCACTATCAAAAAGATTCCACTTGATAGAATCAGAATCACGTCTGTTAATTAGCGCATCAAAGTCGATAGTCATAAGATTGCCCTGATATGTGCTTTGTTGAAATAAGAACGATAAGCTTTGACTTCGCGAAGCAAATGGTTGAGTTTTATATCAGCTTCCGGAAAGCCTGAAGGGGAATTCATATGTCCCGGAGGCATAAGGTCCGGGTTGAAGTCAGCAAGATCGATTTCACCATGGCATTGTATCCATTCCAGGCCAACCTCAATGACATCTTCCGGGTATGCCAGGGCTTGCGCGAAACGAGTCAGATCATATGCTTTCCCGGTTCTCTTGAGGTGTTTGACGAGGCCGAGAAGAGACTTTATGAAATCTTCAAGATTGTAGCTAGGTGGGTTAACGCCGGCGATGATAATTTCGTTTGGAGAAACCCGGCTGACAGCTTGTTTCAGGACCAGCCTGCTGGGGGGCGTGGTCCAGATGATCAACCTGTCATGGGGCGAGAGGTCGCTCCGCGGCACAGATGTGAATCCTTCGGGAATCTGATTCTCGGCCCAGATGATTGTTCTATCTGAGGTCAAGAATTGAGAAATTGCTGAACGGCGATCGTCTTTATCGCGCAAGTCAACTAATCTAATCCGGTTTTGTTTGGGAAGATAAACGGGAGATTCTGGGCTTTGACGGAGATGCAGAAGCGTGGCTTGTATTTGAGTCTGATTTCGATAGGTTGATAGTTCTAAGGAATAAGCGACATCAAGGGGCATTTCGGGAAGAGCAAGATCTGCACTGTTCCACCATAAGAGCGTATTCTTGCCGCCATGGGAATCAGTAAAAGTGATTTTGCGATGAGTGCCATCCCTGCCAATATTTCTGATGTGTTTTTCGTCCGTAATAACTCCGCGAGTTGCAAAGGTTAATTTAGGGTTTCCTGCCCCAAAAGGGGCCAGGGGCTGGAAATCCTTGATAAATGACTCGCTGATAGCGCTGAAAGGAATTTCGGCATCAATGCAAATTTCTGGCGATGGGAGAGAGTCACCGACAATACGGTGATAATTTTCAGCAAGTTCCATTCTAAATTGGGAAACAGAGGTCAAGGGAAGACTCATGCCGGCCGCCATGGGATGACCGCCATGACTCGTAAGTAGACCTTCCGATGCGCTGATAAGTTTGGCGATTGGTACTCCTTGAATGGAACGGGCAGATCCGCGGGCTTGATCTCCATCACGCGAGAGCATGATAACGGGTTTATGGTAGCGATCGACAAGCCTGCTGGCAACGATGCCAATAACGCCGGGGTGCCATTGAGGAGAACCCTGCAGAACCAAGACAGGATACTCATCCACAAGTTCAGGGTATGCAGCGATCATGTTTTCGGCGTCTTGATATATTTCTTTGGTAAGCGCCTGGCGATACTCATTCAGATTCTTGAGATGCTCAGCAAGTGTAGCGGCCAGCGCTGGGTCTGTGGTTGTAAAGAAATCAACACAGGAGTTGGCATCATCAAGGCGGCCAAGCGCATTTAACAGGGGACCGATAACAAAACCGATGTGCTCCTCGTTTACCTGCGTCGGGTCGAGATCATTCATTTTGCAGATCTCAAGCAAGCCCTTGCGTGGTGTTTTACGAAGCGCATCAAGGCCAAGCTGAAGTAGATAGCGTGTATCGCGGGTTTGAATTGCTACGTCAGCAACGATACCCAGGGCAACCAGGTCAAGCAAATACGATGGGTCCTCGTTAAAATGGGAATAAATCTGCTCGACCAATTTGAAGGCCACACCGACACCGGGCAGAGTATGAAGCGCATGGCCGGGTTGTAAGAAATTGGGATTGACAATAGCGAAGGCTTCGGGGAGAACAGGAGGGAGCTGGTGATGATCAGTGATAATGACATCAATTCCTGAGCGATTGGCGTAAGCGACCGAATCCACGGCATCAATGCCGGTATCGCAGGTGAGGATCAAGTTTGGAGAAAATTTCTGGATGATTTGAGAAAGGACTGATAGGGTGACTCCGTGGTTTTCTAGAGCGCGGATCGGTATGTGATGAGTGACTCTGGCGCCAATTGATTGCAGGGCAGAACTGAGTAGGGTTGTGGATGTTTGTCCATCGACGTCAAAATCGCCCCAGATCAAAATCCGTTCTTTGTTCTTGATAGCTTTAATGATGCGATCCGCGGCCAACACGACGCCGGGAAGGGCTGAAGGAGGGCAGGGCGTGTAAAGGTCAGGATTTATAAAAGCGCGGGCCTTTTCTGGCGAGGTGAGACCTCTCTGGTAGAGCGTTTTCGCGACAAGAGGAGATCCTCCAACCGCTAGCTGATAGGCACCAGGCACATGCGTTAAATCGGGAAACTTCCAAATAATTTGAGGATTGCGTATAGGCATATATGTATTTATTACTCCTAAAACTCTATCTCATTAATTAAATCTAAATCGAAATGGAAATTGGAAAGATCTTCGCTGTCTAAGTCCGCTTCCAGCGAAAGTTGATTCGCTTCTAGACCGCGCTCGCAAAAAGAGCGGAAGAGACAGAATTTGCAATGGGCATGATTGTCTGTGAGGGGAAAAGGCTTGGCAGAAGAAAGAAGATCTTCTATTTGAACGATCAAATCTGAAATGGTTATTGAGGAATCACGATGCATGGATTCTGAATAAGGAAAGTATTCTTCGTGAACGTCCGTTAGGGGATACCAATACTGCATGGTAATCATAGCAGGCAGAATAGGTCCGGTATTGAACAGATCGTTGCCAGCCTGCTGAAAAATGAAAGGGTATAAGTAGGTTTGAACCCTATCTGCCAGAACTGTTCTGGTGGGTTTCTTGGGCGACGTTTTCCAATCAATGATGAGATATTCCTTATTCGAAGTTTGCACAATGAGATCGTACTTGGCCAGCAGGAAATGATCACCGTAGGGAATTCTTAGGATCTTTTCAGAGGTAATAGGATAAGGCAGCAGGGTCTGACCATACGGAAGGAAAGATTGCCATAGCCTTAACAGATCAGAATCGGAAATTAGCGAGGTGATCAGGTTTGGTTCTATCCCCGAAAAAAATTGCTGGCACAGCTGATGAAATTGTGTTCCAATTTCTGTCAGTCTTTCGTGTCTCGCAAGAGGGGAGGAATGGACAGCTGGCCAACGAGTATCATTCAGGAAACCTAGCTCAAAACGCCTCGGGCAATCCAGGAAATCCTGCAAAGAGGTTTGGTTTAGCTGCAGCGGGATGGGTTGGTCTTGATCCATCAGAGTTCCTTCGTGTGGTTGACTTGTTCCGATAGAGCCATAAATGCTTGACTCGGTCTTAATTTGCCGTTGCGGCCGGTATTCCAGGTGATAATGAGCTCTTTTTTAGCACGGGTAATTGAAACATAGAATAGCCTGAGTCGCTCTCGAATGTATTCTTCGCGGGCGTTCAAGGATGCGATACCTTCCTCGGGCAGCGGTCGCTGTGGATCTGACAAGGATTTAAGGATCGCAAGAGTTTCTGCGGGCAAATTCAAATTGTCCCGCACAAACCACTTTTCCGGGATGTAGCTATCATCATCAGCGCCAGATGGGAAATTATAATTGTTGGCTGAAATCAAGTAAACACGATCCCACTCCAATCCTTTTGCCTTATGTGCGGTTGTGATGACAACCTTTCCCTTATGATCATCTGGGTTAAAATGCTGTCCGTCAGCGCCAGCATAAAAACGGCTCTCGTTCCTGGCAAGAGAACGGAGCTCCTCAAGCAGTGGGGGCAAGTCCCATTCGGGATGGTTTGAGCTGAGCTGCTTTTCATGGGCAGCGATTTTATGTGCTAAAGAAAGCTCTGAAGCATCCGAGAATATCTCTGAAGAAATCGTCAATATAAGTTGATCAATAGGAAGCTGTACAGCTTCCTGCCAAGCTCCCATAGAAGTTTTGAAATCGATAAGGAAATTTTGGTCCGATTGAGTTAGGCCAGGAAGTGTGTCCAGCCAATCACTCCCTGGATTGGGAGAAAGGAAGGTTTCTGGATGTTTGAGCGAGGCTATCAGATTGGCTAGCTCACCAATCTTCTCCCATTGGTCTGGGTCGGATCTCTTTTCTCGATGGTAGACGAGAAAAGCCGCGGATAATTTTTTGGGAGAGGCTGGGTTGATAAGACAAGATAGGATTTTAACAAGTGAACCGATTGTTTTCCTGGTGGATAGCGTTGAGCTGAGCAATTCCACAGGTTCAAGGCCAAAGTCATCACGTAGAAGGGAGGCAATCCTTTTCCCTCGCTCATTCCTGGGAGCAAGAATGGCCGCTGTAGAGTCAGGATGCACTTTGAGCCAGTTTGCCACAGAGCGGGCGATGAGAAGAGACTCCTCTTGAGGATCCAGGGGTTTTTCATAGAGATGAATTTGTCCGGACCGGCTGTCCGGGTTGGGTTGGGAGTCGTCTGGTGGTGTAGGCTGAATGTAGTTGGGAAATAGCGCATCGCGAACATTGGGATTGGGATGCTCCTTGATGCACCAACTCACTAGGAAATTAGCAAGTTTAATGATGTCTTCAGTGCTCCGGCCAGAATTTGGAAGACGGTGGCTGAGATCAGCTTTGGACATGAATTCGTTTAATAGTTGGGGATCAGCAGTTGTGAAAGACTCATAGATCGCCTGGTTGGGATCTCCAACACGCACCCAATTTTTAGCATCGGCGTGATCTGCAAGCAAAGAAAGGATCTCTTGTTGAAGGAGGCTGCTGTCCTGGGATTCATCTTCCAGGATATATGGCCAGTGATGCTGGAGGCGACGAAGAAGGGTTTGGTCAAGGGTCAGTATCTGATAAGCCTTGATAATCAAGTCATCAAAATCGACCGCTCCGCGATAGGCTAAATTCCGCTGATACTCTTGATATACCGCAAGTCCAAAACGAACTAAAGGGTAGCTGGATGTTGACTGGGGAATGCGATTTTCGATCTCAGAAGGCGAGAGCCGGATATTTTTTGCAGTGCGAATAAATTGCAGTGCGATTTGATTAAGCAGATCAGGAATTTGTTTTTGGCGAAGCGCTGAGAGCCTGTATTCAGGAAGGTCTGAAATCAAATAGCCATCAAGGATGTTTGGGGTTTTGTTTAGCCAGGAAAGCACAGCATCTTCACGAATTCTGGTAGCTTCTCTTTCATCGATAATTTGAAACCCATTGTCGATACCCGCTAACTCAGGGCGCTCCTTAACGATGTCGTGAGCCAGGCCGTGCAGCGTTCTTACGCGATAACCAAGGGAAGGTACCAGTCCGAAGCTTTCTAAGAATTGGCTAATCCGTAGGGAAAAGTTTTGGACAGCGGAATTAACAAGGGTGACAACAAGGACTTCCTGATCGTCTTCGAGACAGCCGTTTCTGATGAGATCAGCCGCCAGGCGCGAAAGCGTCCAGGTTTTTCCGCTTCCCGGCACAGCAGAAACGCCCATTGTACCGCCGCGATAGGCAAGGATAGCTTCTTGAGCGGGCCGAGGAGAAAAGCGATCGCCCATTTATTGTTCCTTCCCGGTTGAATGCTTGGAATTTGCAAGTACTTTGTTGAGAGACAACAGGAGCAGCCCTTTTTGTTCATAACCGTGCTCGTCTGTTTCCGTCAGGCATCCATAAATTGATTTTCTGGAGCGACGAATCAAGCCAGTCGCTACGCAGATAAGAGAATCAATATTTTGTTGTTGTTCCTCAGCGTCTCTCCACAGTTGTCCAGGAAGCCAATCTCTATGGAGTACGTGGGGATTTGTAAGAGGCTGGTAAATACGCTCATACCACCCACGAGACCCCACATCAAGCCAGAATTGATAATCCACGGGCTTGTTGTTGAGCAAAAAAGTGTAAGCGGGAGAGATTAATAGTTGGTTTTCTGGCAGTTCAGTCCAGGATTTAATATACTGATTAGCAAGGACACCTGTTTTAACCATGCGAAAATATTCTTTGCCGCACTGCACTGGATCGAGATCTAAAACTTTGCCAGCAGAAAGTCGGAAGTTGCTGGCCGACTCAATGATCTGAGCAGTAATTCTTCCTTTGGTCAGATCGTTATAAAAACCGTACCCGGAACGTGAGAGCATTTCTCCAAATAAGTGAGTTAGAAAATAGTCAAGAGGGAATGCAGTCCTGGATGCGTAAGCATTCATCCAATCCAGCAGTTCCTGGTACCGATTACCCACATGGAAAGAGATCCGGTCCTGGTAATTTTCGGGGATGCTTCCAAAGTCAGCCAAACGGACAAACGAGGAAGGCTTGTTCTTGACTGCCTGTTGTGCCAGCAAATATGCCCTGGTAAGGTCGAGCCCTTGAACGGCTTGGACCAGGGCAAGAGCAACTTCATACACAGAGGGGTAGATCTCCCAGGCGGGATGAGCCAGGGAGGCCAAGGTTAGCAAGGATTGGGTTACAGGTTCGTCTCTTAATGCGCGCGAAGGGCGGTGAGTGATGGTAGGAATCAAATAATGATCCAATGATTTTTGGAGTAAGAAACGGAGAGAATCGCTTAAATAAGGGGCGAGGATCACTATTTGGCCAGGAGAGACGCCTGATGAGACCAAATTGGAAACTTCGGCTGATACCCAGGAGACCATTTCGGGATAGGAGGGTTGGAAATTGATCGAGACAGAAGAGGCTATTGAAACCGCTGGAACAGACACAGAGGAGGATTGTCCAGTTATTTCACTAACGAGAAGCTTATTAAGAATTTGCAGGGAAGACGAGGAGGTTAATATCTCGTGGAATGATTCATGGTTCGAGCAAAATTCAGACAAGGAAAGGCCACTGCTTGGGGAAGCGCCCAGAAAACTCCTGTACCCTGCATCCTCATCATAGATGACCAGAGAAGAAGAAAGATGGGGGAATAGCATTTTGATGAAATCATGAGAGGCAGGAATATCCTCTTCGCAGTTGTCATAGATCAAATAATCGAATTGTCCTAGAAGGTAGCTTCTAACAAGGGGTATTTGAGCGATGGATCTGGTGAAAAGCTCGATCTGGAGTGAATAATCTAGCAGGTTATTTTGGTAACAATGATCGCGAAATTGATTCGCTGCTTGCTGGGCTTGGTGGTAAATAATTTCCTGAGAAGGATCTCCAATCCAGGCGGAAATTAAACGTTCGGAAATTTCCGTATGGGGGAATACGTGAATGGCCGCTTTATTCAGGTTATCCAGAATTTGCGAATAAAGACGGTTGCGCTGAATCGTAACCGATGCAAAGAACCCCTGATTCTCAATAAGCGGCTCAACAATTCTGGAGAGAAAATAGAGGGAAGATTCCAGAGTGAGAAAGGTTGGAGGAAGATTCGGATGGAGCTGTGGAAATTGTTCTAGAATGGTTGGCCAGAATAAGGAAAGAATCCTGCGGGCCAGACCGCCATAAGTCGCCATCACGGGGAGGCTGAGTCCCCTTGACGAGAAAACAGAAAGTGCTTTTTGGTATCTGTCTCCCAAATTCCTTTGAGGGAAAAACAGCAAGATTGATCTCCCCGGAACGCCAGATTGTATCAGACGCAGCAGCCGCTCGGTACCGGCTGTCGTTTTCCCTGTGCCTGCTGGGCCTGATAAGAAAATGGTGCTGTCTAATGGCGCCTCACTGATTGAAAGCTGCTGCTCAGTTAGTTTCATGTTTTGATTTACTTCCCGGAAAGATTCTCGGAAATGATGGTTTTGTATAAATCTACCCGGCATTTTGACGCATTAAGCGCAGAGAGTGCACGAGAAAGGCGCGAATTTAATTCATTTACATTGCCTGGTGTAAGCGAATGATTCGGTGAGTTTTCAAGGCAGAATTCAATGGCTAATAAGTTAAACGTGAAATTAATTAGAAGTTCCATGGACTCCTTATGGAAACACAACTCCCCCTCGGAATTTTGCAAACCAATAAATTCCTGGATGGAAGGAGTAATAAACCAAAAATCAGACAAAGAAACCAAATTTTGAGAAATATCCGTAATCTGGGTGGAAAGGGAAACCAATAGGGACAATTTACGGGCCAGGGATTCTTGATCTTCGCTGCAAAAAGGGTCGATAGCGATCAGGGACTTACTGAGAGTGGAGATAATGCAACCCAGTTCTACTTCTCCCAGGGCAGGAGCCAGATCTGCCAGAAAAGACCAGGGAAGAAGTATTGTTGCGGGAGATAAAATAGCTTCAGGAGGTTTGGAAAACAAGCCGATTAAAGCTGATATACGCTGAAGGAAGGATTCGAAAAGGGTGGCGTGGTCGATTGCCTTTCCGGGAAACAGAACAGGTAGTTTGGCGAAGAAATTCTTTCCTGACTCGCTAGATAAGCGCAAAATGCGTTCTGTGCCACGTGCTGAAAGAGCTTGCTTGTGATCTTCAAAAAAAGCTTCCTCATTTTGCCAGGTAGAGGTGAGTGAGGATACTTCAACTGCAAGGGGCGCAAATAATATTTCCATTCTTTGTTTGTGAATGTCAGGCACCCCCTTGCCTTTGAGCGCTGTGTTTAGAAGAGCATAGCTGCCATCCAGGTCTTTTTCAATTCTGAAATCAACAAAGACATTGTAGCAATAAGCGCCAAGTTCTACGTATAGGCCCTGCGAGGCGAGGTCTTGTAAGGGATGAATGTATTCCAACCCGTTCATCAGGTCTCTAAAAATGAGATAGCCCCCGCCAGAAGAACTCAAGCCCAACCCTGACAATAAATCGACTGAGTTGCCGTTCACAGGGGCAGATTTTGAGATGTAGCCCTTAGTATCCCCCCGTTTATTATGGTAAATGACCAAAGCCTTCTCACTTCCAGAACGGTTAGAGTAGGCAAATACATCCTCATTGACAACTCCAGCAAGCGACACATAGTCATAGATATAAAAGCAATCAACCTCTGAGAACAAGTATCTCTTGTTAAGAAGAGGAAAAATTTCTCGTTGATGCCGTTCGAGGAAGGCGGGATCGGTTTTCTCGTCATAATAGGCCTTTTTATATTCCATGCCGTATTTTTCCGAGAGCCCTTCAATTTGACCGTGTCCAAACATGGGAAGCCCGGGAAGAGTGGACATCATAACGCAGGTACCAAAGTATTTCCCGCCCGAACCAAATTGAGCCAGAGCTGTATCCTCGTCGGGGTTGTTCATGAAGTTCACATAACGTTTCAATATTTGAGGATCACACTCAAGAGTATCGATAATCAGCCTGCGAAAATTCTTGTTATCCTCGTCTCTTAGCATGTGCATGAACGCGCTGTTATAAACACGATGCAGGCCAAGATCGCGAACAAAATAGTCCTCCATCATCCAGAACGCTTCAGCGAGAAGCAAAGTTCCTGGGGCGCCTTTGGAAACGCGATCAACAACCTCTCGCCAGAATTCCTCAGGCATTTTGGCGTTGAATTGTTCTTTTGCAAGGCTGAAGCCTGCTCTAGTTGGAATGGCGCTACCGGTACCCGGTTCAGGGAACCAGAGACGCTGATAGTGTTGCTTTGTCAGAGTCATGGCCGCATCAAAGCGGATGATGGGGAATTTCCTGGCGACATGCAGGATAGTCTGAATGACTGCCTCGCGGACTTCTGGATTGAGAAAATCAAGCTGGGCGGTATCATTCCAGGGCATTGAAGTCCCGTCGTTGCCGTGGTAGATATAGCGAGTTTCTCCAGAATGATGGTCCAACCGTTTAAAGACTACAGCTGCGTCTGATTGGTCATAATAATGATCCTCCAGGTAAATACTGAACGACGGATTGGTAGACAGATCGACTCCTTCGAATGTATAGCCAGGATAAGGAGGAGAATCTAAATAAAGAAACCATTCTGGGTGCTCTGCGACCCAACGGGAATCGATCCCTGTATGGTTAGGGACCATATCTGCGGCCAGGCGGATATTGAAATTAGCGGCGGACTTAGAAAGATGTTGAAAAGCCTCCTCACCTCCCAGACTTTCTGCGATAGTGTAATCGTACAAGGAATAGGCCGAAGAGACTGCTTCTGAGTTTCCACAAATCACTTTAATTTGCTGGGAAGCCGGACTACGTTCCCAGAGTCCTACAAGCCATAATGCAGTAATCCCTCTTTGGGAGAGTATTTGCAATTCCTTGGCAGGGATTTGGTCGAGCCTGGTTAGCGGCTTGCCATATTGGCTAGAGAGCTGATCAAGCCAGACAAGGACGTTCTTGGCTTGAAGAACAACCCAGGGCATCCAGTCATCATCAGGGTTAAAGATACTAACCCCTTTTTTGAAAAGATCAAGATTGACCAGAAGTGAGCGTGTAAAGGCGGGAGAAAGGATCTGGGCCCAACGCTCAGTAATACATAGCAGCTGATCGAAGATTGAATCAGGGCAGCGCTGGCCTGGCTCGACCAGGAAATCGATCAGAGGAGCGCCGCAATGGGAAATCTCGGGCTGAAGGGAAAAGAAATCGCGCAGGGAAGAGATGAGATTTATAAACAGCGGAGATTTTCGTAAGCGGGAAGAGGTGAAGACACCGTCTCTGGATCTAAAAGCAGGGTTATACTCAGCTACCAGTATCAAGAGCAAGGAATAGTAATAATTGTGGCGAGCTGCGGCAGGGATGAAAAAAGATTTTTGATCGAGAGCGGAAATAGCAGGTCGGGGAGGGAAATGAGCTATTACATCTAAGAGAGCTGCGCGAGTGGCCTCTAACCCCATTTTATCTTGGAGATAATGGTCCAGCTCCGCGAAAGCAGTTTGATTGGAATCGAGGTAGTTTTGAATGACAGCAAGACAGGCTTTTCCCATCCAGCCACAGGCTGCTAATTCGCCTGCGCTGAATGCAGGTTGAGGGGAGTTAAGGCGAGCGACGAATTCCCGGGCGTGGTTTATCTCAAGATAGTTAAATCCAGGCTTTAGAGACGTTCTCTGAAGGGCAGAGGAAGTAATTGGGAAAGAAACGTGGGCAATATTGTCCGGATGTTTGTCAGGCATGCAGAATCTATTAGGCAGAAAACAAGTTTAGTAATAAATAGTTAAGATTGCGTATAGGCATTACCTTATTTTCTATTCATAAATTATTATCCTTTAATTCAAAATCATTTATTTCTTCCAAATCGCAAATTCTTACCATCCTTATTTGACTAAAATTTCCATCCTGGATAACTCTCACGTAGTTTCCCTTCACCAACACTAAGAGTGCAAGGAAAGAAATTACCACATCCAAACGAGAGTATGTCTCTCCCAATAAATCCTCAAAAGTTAGTTCTTCAGATGATTTGAATTTCTTAGATATTTGATTGATCTTATCCTTGATCGTGATTTTTGGACGCTCAACGATTGTGCTGATAGACTGGCGTTCCATATCCTTCTGGAAAATGGCGCTAGCAAGCTGATACAGTTCAGCTACGCCAAATCCTTCCAGGTCGAGATTTTCCTTTCTAGCCACATAAGTGGGGGAGAGCCTTATAAATGATTGATAACCTAAGTTCTTCCGCTCCGAGAGCATATCAGCAATTTCTTTATACCGTTTGTAGGCTATCAGCTGCCGTGCCAGTTCATTACCCAAATCTTCTTCATCTTCGTTTCTGGCAATTTGATGTGGCAGCAAAGCCTCGGACTTGATTTGGATCAGCTTCGCGGCGATTACTAAAAAAGCAGAGATTTCATCTGGGGGCAAATCTTGGAAGACAGCAAGGTGCTGAAGATATTGCTCGGTAACTTGTGCCAGGGCAAGGGTAGTGATATCTAATTCTGCTGACTCGATTAACTGCAGCAGCAGATCCAGGGGGCCCTGATATACTGGAGTATCTATCTGATACTGATCAACTTGATTAGTGGAAAACTTTAAGTCCATGGTCATTATTATACTCGAGATAGAATAGCCGGGATCCATACCGCCGATTATCCCATTATTTGAAAAGTGTAAATACGGTAATCTGTCGCTTGATTAATAGGGTCTTTGTGATAAAAAAAGAACCGTATTAATGGTGTATTATTAATAGTGCTACATTTATGAGGTGAATAATGAACGAAGAACCAATCAACGTGACCGACGATGCATTTGAACAAACAGTAATTAACTCAGAACTACCCGTAATTGTCGATTTCTGGGCTCCCTGGTGCGGACCATGCAAAATGGTTGCTCCAACTCTAGACAAGATCGCCAAGGAATATGCCGGAAAACTTATTATCGCGAAGGTAAATACCGACAACCATTCCGAATGGGCCAACAAATTCGGAGTGCAGGGTATCCCAACCATGCTTTTTATTTCAGGTGGTAAAGTTGTCCATCAGCAGGTTGGTGCTTTGCCGGAACCCATGCTTAGAACGGTACTGGATCAATTTATGAATGTTGTTGCCAACACAAACTAAGTAACAGAATGACCACCTAACAAAAAAACTCCCTGTGGGGAGTTTTTTTGTTAGGTGGATGACCGCAGCTCAAGGGGAAGCTGCACCTCAAAGGTGTTACCATCATCCCTCACCGTCAGTTTAATATTCCCCCCCAGGAACAGGGCTGTTCTCCTGGCGACAGCTAATCCCAATCCCATTCCCTCATACCTCCGTGTCAGATGATTTTCAAGCTGCCGGAAATCTTCAAAAATAGTTTCCCTTTTCCCTTCAGGTATAGGAACAGCCCAGTCATGTATTGCTATCTTTAACCACTCGCCATCAAGTGTACCAGTGACCTTCACCTTGCTTCCAGGCTCAGAAAATTTAGCCGCATTGGATAGCAAGTTTCTGAAGAGGATGATCAAGCTGTCACCATCATACCTCAGGTTTTGGATTTCCCGCGATAGGTCCGCAATAAGAGTGATATCTTTCTTGTTAAGATTTGGTTTCAGTAACTCGTAGGTTTGGATAAAGGCTTCACCTACCGGTATAGGATTAAGATAAGTAATCTCCTTACCCAGCTGAAGGCGTGTGAAATCTGTCAGTTCCTGTACAACCCGGGTTAACGTATGGGTATTTTTTGCCACGATATCCAGGTATTTCCGCGCTTTGGAGGGATCTTTATCAAGCTCATCCAAAGTCAGATCTAAATAGCCTACAATTAAATTCAACGGCGTTCTGAGCTCATGGCTTGCCAGGGCAACAAAGGTGTTCTTTAACTCGTCAAGCTCATTAATCTGTTTCGTCAATTCCCGGTCACTGATTGAGTCTTGCATACCAATTATCTCCCAACCGCTATTTTGCTTGTAAACTCTCTAAACTTTCCATAACCAGATACAAGACTTCACTTGGCGATTTTCCATCAGTTTGAATGTAGAAATCCGCATTTTGTCGAGCGTGTGCCAGGCGTTCAATTTGATAATTAAAAATCTTTCGTGACCAGGTGGATCGAGTGCGCTCACAGGAAATCTCATATGAAACATCAAGGTAGATTAGAATATCTGGCCGGGCAATTTGAAACCACATATCCTTTACATAGGAATGTTCCTGAGCTATATGCTTTACGCGATATCCCCGGGACCGCAGTTGCTCGACAAGGGTTGACTTCCCGGCAGCGCAGGGACCTACAACACCCAGTAGCGGTCCGCCTGAAATCATTTTCCCAATGAGTTCACCGGTAGATGGACTGTCATACGTCGGATCATGTCCTTCCCGGTATTGACAACTCGGAGGACTACTATGCTGATATCGTCTCTCGGCATTCCCCGATCGAGTTTTAGGGCGTGATTCATCAAAGAATCAGCGATATGATCCGGTGATGGATTTTCGCCGTCCAGTTCAGCCTTTAAGCTGGTGCAGACATCCATAGAATCGCCAAAATAAGAACCGGCGTGGAGCAGGCCATCTGTATAAACGACCACTGTCAATCCTGGATCAAGGGGAATCTCAGAAATCATCGGCCGAGTATCCCTTCTTAAACCCACAGGGTCTGATTGTTCAGCGAGCATCTTGATCTGATTGTTGTAGGAAATCACAACTGGAGCAGGGTTATTTCTGGTAATGACCAGAGTGCATGTTTGCAGATCCGCCGAGAGAATATTAAGTGTGGCAGACACGCGACCACCGCGTTCTGTGAATAACGCATCAGAGGCAGCCCTGGCCGCGGCCCCATCCCTTACGCCATCTGCCAAAAACTGGATCACCTTTCTGACAATCAGGCTGGAAACCCACTTTGCCCCCTTACCGGAACTTTGTCCATCGGCCAACACAACGGACATACCGCCATTTGGGCGTTCAATTACCTCTGCTGTATCTCCGCTGGATGACGCGGCATATTTCTTTGTTTTTGAAATAGCGATCTGCACTTCCATGCCCAAATTTTACTTCATCCTGCAGAAAATGGAAAGTCACCGGTTACTAGCGCAAATTCCTCCCCTCATTTCAGAAAAAGATTCTCCGTTTCCTGCTGCATAAGCCGACCCTAGAAGAATTGCTGGATAAGCGGTAAAAATACTCTCGCCAAGCTCAGGAAAATCAGGAAGCCAATGCTGTCCGTGATGGCGGTCACCAAGACTGAAGAAGCCAGGGCTGGGTCCTGCCCTGCAAATTCCAGGATCAAAGGAGCGAGCGTTCCGACAATACTCGCAACCAGCATGTTGCCTAAAAGTGCCATACCAAGCACAAGTCCCAACCAGGGATTCGACTGCCAGAAGCCTACCCCAAGCCCCACCAGCAAACCAATCATGACTCCCAGGAACATGCCCACAACAATCTGGCGGAGGAGGAGGGGCAATATTTTTCGCGGTTCTACTTTCCCCAAAGCCAGCGATCGCACGATCATTGCCACGTTCTGACTTGCCGCATTTCCTCCTTGGGCGGCCACAACACTTTGAAAAAAAGCCAGCACAGCGACCTGGACAAAGAGATCGCCAAAGTTGCTGATCACCCACGAGCCGATCAAGGCAGTAACAGTATTCAGCAACAGCCAGGGGAGCCTGGCTTTCAACTGTAAAAACAGTCCGCTTTCTGGTTCAAGAGTCGCATCCGAAACGCTCGCCAGTCTGTAAATATCTTCAGTGGATTCGTCAACCAAAACGTCAAGGATGTCATCATGGGAAATCACGCCAACCAGATGATTGTATTCATCGACCACAGGAAGAGCTTGCAGGTCATAATGTGTCATCACGCCTGCTGCCTCTTCCTGATCCTGCATGGCCTGTACGCTTACCACCTGGCCGTCCATGATCTCCCCAATTTCCTGGTTCGGATCTGCACAGATCAATTCTCGTAATCCTGTGACACCCAGCAGTTTCTTGTTATTATCCACCACAAACAGATAATAAGGGATGTCCGTTTCTAATCCTGAAGAGCGCAAATATTGGATAGCGGACTCGGCTGTGTCTTCCATGCCAAGCGTCAAGAAATCAGTTGTCATCCGACCACCAGCGGTTTCGTCAGGATAGCGGAGGAGAGGAATAATTTCCTCGGGTTCCTCCATCAAGGAGATTGTTTTCCGTACTTCCTGGCCGGTGAGGTCACCCAGAAGATCAGCAGCCTCATCGGGATCCATATCATCAATGATATCTGCCAGGAAAGGCAGCGGCAAATTCCGGGCAGCGCTGAGGGTTTGTTTGTCATTCAGCTCATCAAAGATGTCAGCAATTTCCGGTATTTCTAGCTTTCTCAGCAAGATTTCCTGCAGATCAGCTTTCAACCCATAAAATAATTTCGCCTGGTCCGCAGGATGCAGATCACGGAAAATATCCAGGACAGAGTCAAAATCCTCCTGCCGTAAATATTCCTCGACCAAGCTGACAGTCACGGGGTCATTGGTGTCAGGTGTTGTCATAAATCATCTCCCGCCTGCAAATAAAAACCGGCAGCACTGAGAAACAGAGTCTGCCAGTTATCCAAGCTATTGATGCAGATTCTGAAGTCAGTTTGCTATCAGAACAACCTCAACTCCTTGTTCACGTATCCAGGTAATCGAATCCTCAATATCTGGTGCCTTTCCTGTGATCTGGATATCTATCCATCCTTCATCAGCAGTGACATTAGCTCGCAGAATATTCACCGTAAAAGAATATCGCCGCATCAATCTATTGATAATCGGCTCGTCTTGCAAGCTGGGCGGAAAAACCAGACGGATGGATTGGCTTCTCATGCCGCCTCCTTTACCTGATTTAACATTTTAACACGAATGAGAAAACTCTGTTCATATTCAATTTGCTGCGTTGAATTAATGCCTGGATTCGCTGGCAAGTTGACCGCATCCAGCCTGGATGTCTATCCCCCTCCTGACCCGGACTGTGCAGGATATACCTGCCTGATTGAGGATGTGTTGAAACCTGGCAGCGCTTTCCTGATGTGAAGGCAAACCAGAATAATGCTTGACGGGATTCAGCTGGATAAGATTTACGTGGTACAGTTTACCTGCAAGCAGCTGGGCGAGTTTTCTAGCCTGGGCAGGCCCATCATTAACTCCCTCTATTAATGCCCATTCAATTGTCAAACGGCGCTTCGTTTTATCCAGATACACATCGCAGGCTGCCATTAAAACATCCAAGGGATATTTCTTGTTGATCGGGACGATTTTAGAGCGGAGTTGGTTGTCCGCGGCATGAAGAGAAATCGCCAGGTTGATCTGTGTTTGCTCTTCTGCGAACCTTTTGATTTCAGGAACAAGTCCAACCGTAGAGATGGTAAAACGTCGCATACCCAGGTTAAAACCGTACGGATCGTTCAAGACACGTATCGCGCTCATCATGGTTTCGTAATTATGAAACGGTTCCCCCATTCCCATCAGCACAACATTGGTCAGGGATTTCTTCTCGGCAACTAAGAGGGCAGAGGTCTTCAAAACTTGTTCGATAATTTCACCCCTGGTCAGGTTTCGGCTGAAACCCATATTTCCCGTAGCGCAAAAACTGCATCCCATCGCACATCCAACCTGGCTGGAGATGCACACCGTCTGACGTTTAGTATAAGACATCAGCACCGTTTCAATCGCTGCACCGTCCGAGAGTCGATAGAGGTACTTGCGGGTTAAACCATCCTCAGACCATAACTCTTTTTCCAGCTTTAACTCCCCCAGAACAAAGCGCTGAGAAATTGAATCCCGAAGGGATTTGGGCAGGGGGGTAAAGTCGTCAATTTGGTTCCACCCTTTGCAATACAAACCCTGCCAGATCTGATCAGCACGGAAAGGTGGTTCATCTAACTCGCTGATATATCTCTCGATATCCTCAAATGTGAGATCAAACAAATTTTCCATCGTTGTTCCTGATTGCGTCCAGCACCTGAAGGGCATCAGCAGCGATGATGTCCGGTTTTGGATCCCAGGTCGCGGCTTGCTCTTCCCTGGTGATTCCCGTTAATACCACCGCCGTTTTCATCCCCATTTTTTGAGCCCCCAGAATGTCAGTTTCCAAACGATCACCGATCATTAAGGTTTCTGAGGGGAGACTCTTCGCACGAGTCAGGGCAAGGGTAAACAGCTCGGGATGGGGTTTTCCAATGATATGGGCTTTTTTACCGCTTGACAACTCAACCCCCCTGATAATTGCTCCTGCTCCGGGCGCCACACCAGTTGGGGTAGGGATTGTTAAATCTGGATTTGTGCCAATGAATTCTGCCCCCTGCCCGACGTAACGAACAGCCAGTTCCAGATCCCGATAAGTAAATTCCCGGTCCAGGCCAATCACCACGGCGATCGCCTCCTTCCCTGAGCCATCCGCAAGGACCTGAAATCCGCTTCTCACGAGGGCGTCCCTTAGGCCGCTTTCACCAATCACAAAAAGACTGCCGCGCCGGGGAAATTTACCTTCCAGGTAATGCGCTGTGGCCTCAGCGCTGGTGATTATGCTTGAGGGATCCAGGGAAACGCCAAACCCTTTCAACATATCCAGGTGATAGCTTACAGAGCGGGTTGAGTTGTTTGTCACACAGAGTGCTTGGGCACCCAATTTCTGGATTCGATCAAACAAAAGGCGGATCTCCAGCACGGGCTGCGGCCCTTGCCATAAGACACCGTCCATATCCAGCAGGATCGTTTTCAGGGTATTCTTTTGTTTCATAATCCAGATTTAGTTACAAAAAAGCCCGGTTCCAATGAAACCGGGCTGGGGTATGGATCCTAGTCTTCGGTCGGTTCTTCTTCAGCAGATCGCTGTCCTTTGTTTCTCGCCAGGATAGTATCCTTCGATGACTCCAGGACTTTATCAACCAGGCCGTACTCAACCGCATCCTCCGCGCTCAGCCAGTAATCGCGCTCGGTATCCTTTTTGATCTTTTCAACAGATTGACCGGTGTGATGGGAAAGGATAGTGTTAAGTTTATCCCGGAGCCGGAGAATCTCATTAGCTTGAATTTCAATATCAGTTGCCTGTCCCTGCGCACCACCCAATGGTTGGTGAAGGTGAACTGTGGCGTGGGGAAGCGCAAAGCGCTGACCCTTTGTCCCGGCCGTAAGCAGGACCGTGCCAAAGGAAGCCGTAACGCCCACTGCAACGGTATTAATGGGATTGGAAATCATCTGCATCGTGTCATAGATAGCCAACCCAGCATAAATCACACCTCCGGGGGAATTGATATACATCTCGATCGGCGCTTCCGAATCCTCATTACTGAGATACAGCAGCTGGGCAACAATCAGGTTTGCCGTCTGGTCTGTGATCTGGGTTCCAACAAATACAATCCTGTTCTTCAATAACAAAGAGTAAATATCATATGCCCGCTCTTGTCGTCCGGATTTTTCAATCACCATGGGAATGAGCGCCTGGGGATCTGACATTGTCATCTTATCTCCTCTCTTTTAGTTTTATACAAGAGCTAATCCTGTTGATCAGCATCTTCCTGAACTTCATCTGTAGAATTATCAGGCTCAGCTGGGCTTTGAGCAGAAGGCTCGCTGCTTGGCTCTTCTTGCTGCTCTTCAGTTTCCTCTTTCTTCAAGAAAACGGAATAATCTTCTCCCCGGGCGACAGCCATCAGGAAATCCAGGGTCTTTTTCGTGATCATCTGGGAGCTGATCCGATTTAGCAGGGCAACAGAATCGCCACTTCGCATGTATTCACTGCGCCCTTTCTCATCTTCCTTAAAATGATTATCAAGGATAGATTTGAATTCATCTGTAATATCATCTGGTTTAATATCCAGGTCTTCGGTTTCAGAGATTTTGCCAATGATCAGTCCCTGGGTGATGCGTTTTTCCGCAGCAGGTCTGATTTGCTCGCGAAGTCCTTCTACATCCAGGTCCTTGATCTTGAGGTACATCTCCAGGTCCATACCCTGGGAACTTAGCTGCTGTTCAAGCTCCCTGATCTCCCCATCTATTTCTTCTTCGACCATCTGGGGAGGATATTTCACCTCTGCATCTTCCAAGATAGCATCCAGGATCGAATTGATGTAGGTATTTTCATCCTCCAGCGCCCGTTGAGCAGCAAGATCCTCCCTGATTTGCTCTCGCAGCTCATCGACACTCTCCAAATCGCTGATCTTCTTCACAAAATCTTCATTCAATTCCGGCAGCACTCTCTCCCGGATTCCGTTCACCCTTACGGAGTAGAGGACCTCTTTTCCCCGATAGTCCTCGTCGACGTCTTCATCGTCCGGGAACTCGTGGGTCAATTCCAGCGTATCACCTTCAGAAACACCCAACAGTTGGCGTGAAAAACCGGGGAAAGGCCATTCCTTGGTTTCATCCTCTTTTTTACCTTTTATCATAACGGGGAGGGGCTGATTTCTCAGCAAATAACTCTCTTCATCATCCGGGTCGCTGTCCACGGGACGTCCATCCAGCGAGGTGTCAACTAAGTTTCCTTCCGCCGCAGGGTGGTCAACCAGCTCTACGCTGGCTTGCTGGGAGAGCATCCGTTCGATGATTTGATCTATCTCTTCTTCGGTGATTTCCGTTTTCTGATAGGGAAGGCGGATCTGAAAATAGTCGCCCATAATGACTTCGGGCTGTAAAGGAATGTTGAAGATAAAGGTTGGGGGCTCAAGTGATTTAATTTCTTTCACCTGACCGGGACCATAAGGATCCTGTTCTAACTTTTCAATCACCTGGGGGTAAATATCGTCCAGAAAATGCTCCAGGGCATGGTCAATGATTGTGGCTTCGCCGAAATGATTCACAATTAACTGGTAGGGAGCTTTGCCGGGTCTGTATCCAGGAATTTTCTTCCCTTTAGCGAGCTCCTTGGCAGCTAAATGTTTTGCCTTTTCAAATACTTCCTGCTCAGCTTCAACAGTTAGCTCTAGTTGATGATCTTCAAGGTATGTCTGCTCAATTTTCAAAGTATCCTCTCAATATATAAGGCATTCAAAAAGGGCCGGTGACGCAGGCCCATTTTCCAAAACACCGTTGTTGAATGGGGAAGGTGGGGGTCGAACCCACACGCCATAAAGGCACATGATCCTAAGTCATGCCTGTCTGCCAATTCCAGCACTTCCCCAGGGAAGAAGTGCGGGGAAATTATAAGCTACACCATACAGGGCGTCAATAAATCAACTATAATAGTTTTATTAACCGCCGCTTATTGTCCAACAAGGATCTGAACCCATGTTTGATCATTTTGGTTTCCTGGCACCATTTTATGAGCATTTTATTAAACCAAAGAGCCCGGATATATTGTCCAAGCTCTTAGAATTACCGGTTGACGGAATTCTTCTGGACGTTGGAGGAGGCACCGGCAGGGTGTCTGGATTCTTGACGAATCAAGTAAATAAAGTAATCATTGCCGACCTCTCCGAAAAAATGCTGCTCCAGAGCCTTGACAAAGATGGGCTAGAGCCGGTCTGCTCTCACGCTGAAAAATTACCCTTCCCAGATGCCTATTTTGAAAGGGTGATCATGGTAGATACCCTGCACCATGTCTGTGATCAAGAAGAAACAGCCCGGGAGCTATGGCGGGTATTAAAACCTGCAGGTTTGATCATCATCGAGGAGCCGGACATAAGTAAATGGGGGGTTAAACTTGTTGCGCTGGGGGAAAAAATCGCCTTGATGAGGAGCCATTTTCTGTCACCTATCGCGGTTAAAAACCTATACAGTAAGCACACAAGCAATCTCCAAATCCACAAAGATGGTCACATCGCCTGGATCGTGATTCGCAAATAGATCATCTTACCCTAGGGCAGACAGGGAACTAACTCGGCTGATAATGCCAATTTCCTGGAAGTGACCCGCTCTTGAATGTACGCTCCCCATTCTGCCTTATCCTCGTTACAATGAGTACTTGTTGTCACATTTATAATGTGCTATTCTGAATGCTGCAGGGATGAAATACCCGCTGCAGGCAGGAATGTATGTTTTTGGAATAATTTTATGATCAGTCTGGATAGCAGAAGTGTCAGGATTATCAAGGCTTTGCTAGAAGCAAATACAGTGAAATCCACTGCGGAAATTGCTTCCAGCCTGAGGGTAAGCACAAAGATGGTTCGCTACCGATTAGATCGTGTAGCTGCCTGGTTAGAAGACCATGATGTCGCTCTTCGGAAAGAACACGGTAGGGGGATTTGGTTGGAAGGGAAGCCATCGGCTTTCCAACACATTGAAAGCTACTTAAAAGAAACCAATGGGTACGAGCTTATCCTCACTCCCGGTCAGCGGCAGCAGATCCTGATCTTCACCTTGCTGCAGGAGGATAATCCTGTCATAGCCAAAAAGCTCAAACTGGCCCTGGGCGTTTCCCGAGCTACTCTTTTTTCTGACCTCGACCACGCCGCTGGTTGGCTCGAGACCCATGAAATCCAGTTAATCCGCAAACCCGGATTTGGGATTCAACTCAGCGGCAAGGAAGGAGATAAACGCCAGGCACTTGTAGATTTGGTCATTGACCATCTTGAACAGGACAAGCTTATCTGCGCCTTGCTCGGCGGCAGTCAAAATATAACCCTGGTCGATCCTGAATTTATTTCTATTGCATCTTCTCCTCTAGTCATCTTTCTAAACTCCCTTCAAACATCATTAGCCTATCAGATTTTGATGAATTTTGAAGAGCAGGTCGAGATTCAGTTCTCAGACTATTCCACCTTGATCATGATCCTGCATATCAGTGTCATGGTCCTGCGCATCGAGCAGGACCATGACATCACCAATCAACTGCCCAGCATTGAGAAACTCACCAAACATCGATACTTCTCGGCTTTCCTCCAAGAAATTCGTCAGCTTGATCGTAAATTGAATATCCCCATCTCACTTGAGGAAACAGCCACTCTATTCTCTCGTATGCTGGACATGGAAATCTATCCAATCTCTTTCGACCACACCAAACACAATCTGGAGGAGATGGGTCTTCTCGACCTAACCACCGAAAGCTTAGCTCAAGTCGATGATCTGATCAGGAATCCTGGTTTGGCAGAGAACAGCCAAATTGTACATGAGTTAGCTCTGGTTTTCGAACCCTTCCTGGATAGTTTGCACCCGGGTTTTAACATTCAGAACCCGCTGCTGGATGAGTTCGCCGCAAAACATCCTGACCTGTATCACGCTGCGATGAAGATTGGAGAAAACCTCTTCCAGCGCACAGGCAAGGAAATATCGCTGGAGGAGATCGGCTATATCGGAATGTTTTTATTTACGGCGTTGAAAAAGACCAGTTCCTCCCCAAAAACCAAGATCCTTATCATCTGCTCGATGGGTGCAATCACATCCCACTTATTGACAGAACGTCTGCAAACAGAGTTTCCCAATCTGGAAATCATTGATGTGATGAGCATCCGCAAATTTCTTGCTGATCCCACCCTTGAGGTGGACGCCATTATCTCTGCTGGAACATATCTTCCCGTACAAACATATTTGCCTGTCTTCCACGTTCACCCTTTGCTCAAGGTGGAAGATGTGCAACAAATCAAAGCCTGGTTGCTCGAAAAAGCAACCAGGCCTGGCGAGAGAGATACCAGGAATCAGCGCACCAACCACAACTGAGTGGTCTTTTTTAGAATGCGCAGAATGGATGATCCAGAAATTGAGATCCCGGTGGATGGCTTGTTTTACTGATTGGAAAAAAGGCGGAATATTTTTTCTTGGAATTTAAAGGACAGAGGAGCCCCAGATTTTGGTCACCGGAAGGGATTTAATCGGGAAGGATTTTGGGTAAAATCCCTGAGACAGAATGGTGAATTGTCCTAGCCAGATGAACGAATCAGTCTCAGTGGGCTTACAAATAGAGGAAATTTCGATGCTATTAGTTGAAGAAAGGAAAAAGATCCTGGAGATCAGCCAGAAACTGCTCTCCGCTGGTTTAGTCCATGACGGTCAAGGTAATCTTAGCATCTACAACAGAGAAAGCAACCTGATCGCGATCACACCTAGCGCTGTTCCCTACGACCAGCGCAATCTGGAAGACATTTGCGTTATCGACCTGGATGGCAATCTAATAGAAAGCAATTGGAAACCAACCCAGGAAACCAATCTGCATTTGATCTATTACCGGGAGAGGGAAGATGTAAATGCAGTCGTTCACACCCACGCGCCCAGAGCCACCGTGTTTGGGGTCATTGGGACGGAACCCCTGCCCATGGTCACAAATGAGGCAGCCATGGGGGCAGGCGGCCCGGTGCCAATTGCCCCCTATGCAAGACCCGGCTCGGAGGAACTTGCTGAAGTTACCTTCAAGGCAACTGGGGAGGGATTTGCCGCTATCATGGCCCACCATGGTTTGATCACGGTGGGACCCGATATCAATCTTGCCTATATTGGCACGATTGCAGTGGAATCTACGGCAAATACTATTATTCTGGCCCGATCCATGGGATATGAAACAATAGCTTTAAGCGCTGAGGAAGTAGATACATTACGGAAGATATTTATAACGGGTTATAAGCCCAAGAGAGCCTGAGTCCATCCATTTCACTCCTTCTATGCCAGGATCCGATTTCTCGCCTGACCCAATAAGATCTCAGGGTCTTGTTTCAAGGAGAAAGCCAGCCCAACTGATTTTATTTTTTTTCGATCTGCTGGATGATCAAATAATACAGGGGCAAAACAGGACTGAACAACAGCAGAACAGCCAAGTAAGCCAGCGGATTCGCACCCCAGGCACCGCTGGGGATTGTGCCCACAAGATAGACAATTCCAGAGGAAAGCGCGGCGGTAAGTGAGATCAGGCCGACCGTCAAGTTAACTTCTTTCCGGATAGTAAAGCAATATACATAGACCAGACCAAGACTTATTGCTAATAGATCCACGAGGCCCATACCCAACAGGTAGGGCAGGGCAGACCCCGGCCAACCTCCTGGAGGAGGTGGGGCAGGGAAAGGCATGGTTCGGTTTTGAATCAGGTACCAACCAGCCCTGGCAAGTAAGAGCAGATGGAAGGACTGCAGCAGGCCATAATAGCTTGTCAATAGATAAAACGTGCGTGAAGGTTTCGTCTCATTCATAGTAAGGCTCCTGAACCTAAATGCAAGCAGCCAGCGGATTTCTCCGCTGGCTGCTAATTACTGCTGATTGGGTCATCTTTGCCACACTTCAGGATCGGAAGAAGTTCAAGGCTGCTCCCGCGCCTGCAAAGCCAAAAATTCTTCTCACGACCGAGGAAATAATCATAACTGCCAGCCAGCCCAGGAACACAGTGATCAGGGTTTCAGTAGTATCCAGATCCAGCGCTTCTCGCACGCCATAGAAACCCGCCACCAAGGCCCAGATGGCACCAGCCAGGGCGATCAACAAACCAATGCAGGGAATGAACACCAACAAACCCAGAAGCTGCGGGGCGCTTGCATATCCCAGAACTCGAAGAAGCTCACCAGGATCTGCTTCCCCAGCAAATAGATTGGTGCCGATAAAATGGGTCACATAAGCCCAGATGTAGTAATTGGCCACGCCTACAATTGAGTTGACAATCAGGGCCAAGAAAGCCACTCCTGGCTTGCCGGCAAACAAGCCAGCCAAAAAGGACCCAACCCCGCTGATCGCGGAAACAGCTACCACGATCATGAGGGCTTCCTGATTGAGGCTGGGATCTGCCTCAACTTCCTTATAAAATTCTTTATCCAGTAAAGCTGCCCGCATGATGCGCTTCATCAATAGATTCCAATCCATTTCTCCTCCAGAGTAGTGTCTTTTAATCTATTTTCAAGTTTATCTTACACGCATTTCTCGCAGAGAGCAAGCGGAGATCTAATCGATAATCCGCCAGCCATGCTCCCTTGCCGCGTTTTTGAGCTTCCGATCCGGGTGGACTGCAATTGCTGTCCCTGCATGCTCCAGCAGGGGAATGTCCGCGAAAGTATCTCCCAGGGCGATCTCAATCGGGCGGGGTCCTATGACCGCCAGCAAGTTGGATATTTTCCTGTCCCGCGAGTTTAATTGATCCGCCAACGCCAGACTTCCAGCATTGAGAACTACCTCTGTGCCAATTCCAACAGAACCTTCCGGGGAAATTTTTCTGGCAAATTTATCAACTGCAGGTTGATAAGCTGCGCTGATGATATACAGATTCGCGCCTTGGTGACGATACTCCTGAAGCAAGGAAATCGGTTCAACTCTTCTCTTAGGCCAGAGCTCGGTTTCAACCACATACTCCATGATCGCGCCCAGTGTCTGCAGGTTGGGGGATTGGACTAATCCCAGGACTTTACTCATGGCTTCCTTTCCCCAGGTATCGATCTCTTTCAATCCAGCCTTAACTTGCAGGTAAGACAGGAGTGTCCTTAATTCAAATAGGGGAGGATAAGAATCGGGCTGGTTTTTTGCTAACCACCGGGCAACAGCGAGCACTGGAGACCCGGTAGTCAGGGTTCCATTTAAATCAGAAGCAACTATCCAACCGTTTTCAGTCATTGCGTATAGTATTCCTCAAGATAATGTCCCTCACCTGAGGGTGGGGGGTGATAGACAACGATTCTCTGCGCTCAAACAAAATTAGTTTAGCTGGGTAAATCCATGATGAATTTTCGCCATCCAATCGGAAATCGGGATGTCCTGGGGGCATTTCTCCTCGCATTCACCGCAAACAGCACAAAGGTTTCCTTTCTTCTCATCAGGTACCCACAGAGCATAGTCAATCCTGGCCATGTCCTTTTTATCATACATGATGCCATCGTTATAGATGCGCAGAATACGGGGAATATCTACGCCTTCCGGGCAAGGGATGCAGTAACCGCAGCTGGTGCAGGGAATCAATTCCAGCCCCAAATAAGCATCACGGACCTCATCCACCAGCTTCAGTTCGCTTGCAGTAAGGCTGCCAATGCCGGAAGTGCTGGCGCTGGTGATGTTTTCCTTAACATGTTCCAGGGTATCCATTCCACTTAATATCAGGGAGACTTCGGGTTGATTCCACAACCACTGCAGGGACCACTCCGCTGCCGTTCGTTTGGTTCCGGCTTGATCCCAGAGATCCTGGATGGGGCGGGGAGGATCTACTAATCGTCCACCTCGGAGAGGCTCCATGATGACGACGCCCAATCCCCGGTCTGCCGCGTACCTTAAACCTTTTTTCCCGGCCTGATAATCCTGGTCCATGAAATTGTATTGGATCTGGCAAAAATCCCAGCCCTGATAAGCGTCCACAATGGCTTTAAAGACGGGGTAATCGTCGTGAAACGAGAAACCCAGATGTCTGATCCGCCCCTCAGACCGGGCCTTTTCAGCCCAGGGCATCACACCTAATTGTTGAAGATTCTGCCAATATTTTTCATTCAAGGTATGCAGCAAGTAGCAATCTATCCGGTCTGTTCTCAAGCGCTCAAGCTGTTCGTCGAGATATAAATCAAAATCTTCTTCCTGCTCAATTTTCCAGCTGGGTAGTTTAGTCGCCAACTTTACTTTTTCTCGATAGGCGCCCTCAAGAGTCCTGCCAACAAAGCTTTCGCTGTTTCCACCATGATAGGGATAGGCAGTATCAATGTAATTAACACCCTGATCAATGGCATACAGCAGCATGCGGGAAGCTTTCTCTTCATCGATCCTGCTGGAATCGCTATCCAAGACAGGGAAACGCATGCAGCCAAATCCCAGGGCGGATGGTTTCCAATCCAGGCTGCCAAAATCGCGATAATTCATGAAAATGGCTCTCCTTTAATTTTCAAAAATATCATAATAGCCTTTGTCCAACTCCTCATCACTCAGGTGAGCGTAACGCTGAGTCACCTGGATATTCTTATGCCGGGCCAGCTTTTGGGCCAGTTTGATATTGCCGCCAGATCCCTGGAGGACCTCGGTCACGAAATAGTGCCGGAAAGAGTGGGGCGTGATAGTTCCAGCTGCATCTTTTCCTAAAGCCTCTACAACCCGAGCGCGGATAATATTCCTGCCGGTTGTGGTGCTGATGGGCTCAACTCGCTTCCCTGCGCCCAGATCATGGCGGGCAAACAAGGGTAATGAGCTCAACGACCTGCCGTAAGCTCCGTCCATCTCTGCCCTGGTGTTAATATAATCGCGCAGGGCAGTCAGGGCTCTGGTTGAGAAACGCACTACAGCTTCCTGGTTTCCCTTGCCAATTATAATCGCCTTGCCTTCTTGCCAGTCAATATCTCCCCGCCGCAGATTGCAGGCCTCATGAACCCGCAATCCCGTATCAGCCAGGGTGAGAACAAAAGCGCGATCCCTCAGATTTTGCAGGCGATTCCTTTTATTATCTACCGGAGCCATCGTTAGTGATTGCGCATAGGTGATTACCTTCTGGATATCCTCCTTGGGGAATTGGGGGAGTCTCTGAGCCGCTCTCCGGGCCCTGCGCTTGATCAACATCCGCAGTCGGGGCAGATTCACGTCTGCGAGCTTCTCTGCGGCCAGATATTCATAAAAACCTGTCGCCGCGGTCAAATACAGCTGCTCAGTATTGGGCGAGTATGCTTTCAGGTCAGCCGCAAATTTTGTGATGAAATCTTCATTGATCTTGGATACTGGAACAGTTTCAGGGTCGTTACCCTGGCTGACATAAGTATTAAGGAGCGCTTGCATGCCGTTTGTGTAGGTCCGGGCTGTGTTTTCGCTGCGAGACAGACTGACGCTTTTCAAGTAATCCTGGATCGCTTCAAGCAGTGAAAGGGGGGATTTTGAGGGCATTATCGTAAATCCTTGTCTCCAAACTAATGCTTGCGATAATAATACTTATCACAACCATATGCAGTTTAGCTCGATTTCCTTGTTAAGTCAAGCCCCTGCCCTCGCTGCGCTTGACTGATTTGGGATCTCCCTGGTTTCCCCTTCAGCAAGCTTCTAGGGGCTACCCTGCTGCGCTTGTTCCAGTCCGCTTCCTGTTATTCCACCGCTAACAGCCGAGCAGTCCTGGCAGGAAGATGCCGGGAGCGGCATTTAACGGGTGCGAGTGCTAATTAGCCAATTTGCCCGTGATCGTCCTTCAGGTTTTACAACCCTTCAGGTTACGCAGGCAGAGATTCTGCCCCCCCACATTTCTCCCTGACGCAAACCGGAGGGGCTTTAGATGGCACCTGCCTCACTCTCCTCCCCTACAACGAGATTAAGGTTAACTCCAGCCGTTTTTATCCTGCGCTCTATCTGCTCGCAGTACCCCAATCTCTGCACCCTTCACTGCTCCTGTAATCCCCTGATCCAGGGCCGATTCCATGGTATTTTCATAAATCGCGTCCGGTTCCACCAAGCCAGAAAACCCCGGAACGCAAACACCAGTTCATCAATTGCGCCCTTTTCCATACCCCCTCCCCTATCTTCCGGTTCTGATTATTAACCCGCTGGCCAGGGCAAACGCCGGCCCCACAACACAGCCCCCCATGTCTTCCCTGCTCTTGACTTACGCTAGCGTAAGTTATACAATATATTATGTGTATTGCATGCGTAAGGCCTGCTATGGATAACACAACCTGGATCTCTACGAAGGAAGCGGCGGATATCCTGGGCGTTTCGACGGCCCGGGTCCGCCAACTGGTAGCAGCGGGACAGCTGTCAGCTAACAAATTGGGCGGTAAATACCGCGGTCAATGGATGATCAGCACTTCTGACATAATCAACAGATTGTCAATTAGTGGTAAAGGAGAGAGCAGACCCATGAGAGTAAAAAACCGAATGACGCGGGCTCCGATCACAGCGCAGCCAAAGACCACTTATAACGAAGCCCTACGTTTAATGGAAAATAACAATATCCACCACCTGCCCATTGTCAATAAAAAAGGCAGGCTGGTCGGGATTGTTTCCCGAAGCGATATGCTTGAAGCCGAGCCTTCCCGGGTCAGCACCTTGAGTATATTCGAAATTGCCTCGCTTCTCGATAAAGTTACCATGGACCAGCTTATGAGCCACCCTGTCAAGGCTATTAATGACGACTGCAGCATTTCTGAAGCGGCACACTTTATGCTGGAAACAGGCGTGGGGTGCCTTCCGGTTATGGAAGAGGACAAACTGGTTGGAATTATCACCGATACCGACATCTTTAAGACTTTTGTCGAAGTAACTGGTGGTGGGGAATCAGGGACCAGGATCGAGGCCAAGCTGCCCAATGTCATGGGACAATTGGCTGGTTTCACCCAGGCTGTTACCGAATCTGGCGGTTGGATCGTATCCCTGGCAATGACCTATGACGAATCTGGTGAATATTTCTACATCGACATGAAGGAACGCGGCGGGGATGAAACCAAATTACAGGAAGAACTTGATAAGATGGGCACTGTAGAATATGTCCGCTTCAGCCCCTGCTCGGCAGAACAATTGCTGGAAATTGGCTGATCTTTCGGAAAGGCAAAAAAAATAGTCCTGTTTGAAGCACAGGACTATTTTTTATTTAATGTCTTGCTTCTGTTACTGTTCGGGGACTATCCCATCCATGAAATCGTTCAGCACCTTGGAAATGCTGCCCGGTTCATATTCCAACCAGGGGGAGCTGGGCCAATCCGGTATATATAATAAATCCTGCGGGATCCTGGTGAAGGTCACCTGATCCAGATCTGTCCTTGCCGCCAGGCAGGCTAACTGACTGACCTCGGCCAGCGACAGGTCTGTTAACAAATTGCCCTTAAATATCCCAATCAGCTGGGGGATCTTAGGGATGGTGGACAATGAGAAGGTCTGTTCAAAAACAGCTTTCATAACGATCGCCTGCCTGTCCACCCGATCCAGAACATTTCGGGGGTCGCGGTAGCGGGCATACATCAGGGCATCAGTTCCAGAGAAGAGGTATCCCCCTATTCCAATTTTGGGTTGTGATTGCTGGTAGGTATACAGCGGGGAGGGATTATATACCTTGATCCCTCCGATCACATCGATGATATCCCTGAATGTTCTCATATTAACAACGATATACCTGTCAATCTCTACCTGGTAATTATGACGGAGGGTCTCTGCCAGCAAACCTGCTCCATAACCGGTGCCGCTAAAATATCCCATGCCCTCAGTCCCGAAGAAATAGGCCTGGGTTATCTTACCGTGGGTTCGGCCATCATCTTCTTCCACATCAGGTATTTCCACCCAAAGGCCGCGCGGGATCCCCATAAAAGCGACATTACCGCTGCTGAAGTCCACTCGCATGATCATGATGGAATCCGCCATGCCGTACAGGTACCCTGCGCTGCGCGTGTCTGTGCCTACCACCAAAATAATCATCGCGCCGTCAGGTCCATTGCAGATCCCATTCTTGGCCGGTGCGGCCAGAACCGGTTTCGCACCCAGCGCGGGCTGCAGCATACTGAGCACAAGTACCAGGATGATGCCGAGCTGATATTTCTTCATTGAGCACCGCCTAAGGCCCCTAGAATAAACTCCTGGAGAATATTCAGGGGATCCGGCTTGCGATCGACACGAATCAACTCCAGACCGTGATCAGCAACGTAACCAAAATCTATCGACCTGATCCCTGGATAATCCCCGCAGGTCTCTAGTGAGGCGTCGTCGTGCAAGCCATATAAACAGTAAACCAGAGCTGGATTTTCCTGTGCCAGCAGGGAATCAGCTGCGGCGCGGAAATCCACCGTTAGAGAAGACGAGGGCGAGAGAGCGAAGCCCCCCAGACAAGTACCGATGTCGGTCGTATTCAACCAGGCACAGCTGTCCACCGCGCCATCGGCGCCAATCGAAGCGCCGGCAGTGATGATTTGGCGCGGGTTGGCTCCCTGCAGTTGGGCAGCAGTTTCCAGGGCTGCCCGGGCATCCAGCAGCCATTCTGCCGGCTGGTAGGTCTGGCAGCCATCGCCACCCTCGCAGGATCGGAAGTTGAAGGTAAACACGCCTAGGGGCATGTCTAGGGTCCTCTCCGGGTACCAGTTGGAGGATTTCCAGGTTTGCCTGGAGTTCAGCTCGCGGACCAGCAGCCCCCTGCCCTGTAACCAGTATGCGATTTCTTCCCACTCGCCTTGGTTTCCACGAGACCAATTCATAAGGACGATCACAGGGGCTGGATTCTCCGAAGCGGGATAATACAATCCCTCCAGCTCCTCGCCATCCTCTGCCTCGAAGGAGATTTGGATTGGTTCCGGTGCCAGCACAATCACGGGGGTTGGAGTTATCGAAGGCACAACGGTGGACGTATATGTAGCTGAGGGAAGAACACTTGGGGTTGCCTCCACGATTGCTAGTTCCTCTGTGTTCAGCGGCTCAGGGAAAGATTCAGACGGGTGAGTTTCCGCGGGTTTGCACCCGCTCAGGAAAGGAAATAACACACCCATGATTAACGCCATGCTCAGAAAGCAGATACGGTACTTTCTACCAGATGGAATGGTATTCATGTGAATAATTATATCCCAAGAGGAGGATCAGCCGGGCAGAACGGTTTCGACGCTATATTATTTTTGCAGGTCCAGATAGGGCGGCTTTTCAAAATTCTCATCGTCATTGAAATTGATATCGATGGTTGCGCCGCCACTTACCTCAACATTATTGCCAATTAGTTGGGTATTAAAGGTCGGTTTAGTTCCAGAGCTCCCGGAAAAATACAGGTCACCATCCGGCGCAAATACAGTGCCAAGATAAAAAGACGTGCTGTTCCCTGTTATGCTGATAGTCTCATCGTTGTCATAAGCCATGAAAATCAGCACGCCTGGCATGGCAGGCGAGGGATCAGGAGATTCTTCTGGCGCCCGTAAATCCACAGGGGATACATTGCCGTTAATGGTTACGCCGCCGGTGGTTAGGAATATTGTCACACCATCACCTTCTACCGAACCCCCATTGACTTCCAGTCCTTTTTTGCCAGTGATACAGTACAGGCCCGGATCCAAAGTTAATGCCCCTCCTGTCCACTTGATTTCATCATACACGCCTGGCTGCAAAGTGACATCCCCGGTATTGGGTACGGTACGGTTTGGCAGCCCAGCACAACTGGGTTCGTCAATCAGCACAGAGTGTTCAGGGATCTTGCTGGGAATATGGACCGGTGAGGGGTTGATGTTCGTCAATGTTCCCGTAGCAGTTCCTGCGTAACCCACTCCGCCATCATTCACGGTGACGTTAAAGCTTGACCCGTTTCCAGTCATACACCCATTTGACCACACCCCACCCCCCGTTACCGTCGTGTTGCTGGTGCCGGAAAAGATCACACCATAGCTGTTGCCAGAGCAAGCTCTTTCATTGAGAGCGACAATCGCTTTGCCAAACGCCAGTGGAGCTGGCGGGTATACCCTCACCACAGCCTCTACTTGATTCCTTAACGGGCCGTCATAGATCAAGTGCGCAAAATTGGACTGGGTATCACGGGTGATCTTGGTGATGACATCCAGGTGTTTATCTTCGTAGCTGAGCATATCTGTGATCTCGCAGACGATATCCACACCGTGATTATCGCTGAGATCCCCGTCAATCACATAATCATTAGATGCGGCCCGGCTGATCGCTTCCAATTCCGCGGACACTTCCGTATAGGTTGTCCCGCTCGTGCCGCAAATAAATGAGTTGTAGTTCACAGCATTGACCCGCATATAATAGGCCGCAGCGCTGGCCCCCGCCAGCGAAGCTGAATCCGCGGCATTCTGGGCATGGCGCCGGTCCGAAAATAACATGCCTCCGTCAATTGCCAGGGCAGAAAAGCCTAGCAGCACGACCAGAACGATCGAGAAGAACACCAATACCTGGCCTTTTTCAGTCTGGTTAGGCTGAGATCCGGATTGGATATTTTTCATAAATGTTATCCATGATTTCGATTATCAATAGTGGTTAACTACGGGCAGATCGGCGCCAAAATGGAATCTTCCGCAAAGGCAGACATTTCGATCTTCTGTTTTCCAATGATCGCACCCAGAAAAGGCATTGCCAGTGGAAACTCGTAATCCACTGTAACCTTCACGCTATTTCCTGGCGCAGCACAGCCGCTGCCAATGATATCAACCTGGACGGTAACCTCATTGATGTCCAGGGGCGTTTCTGAGGGATTGGATGGATCCAGATAGGCGGTCTCTACCCGGTTAGCCACTGCTGTGTAGAAAGCGCCCAGATCGCTTTTAGGGGCAATCGAGGCATAAACTGCGCCTTCCTGGGCTGCGTCCCGGATAATCA